>Ga0255166_1000012_pt1 | contig 222342 bp, 206 predicted proteins | sample Atl_Cont_RepC_8d_FD_186013 | JGI IMG/M metagenome (GOLD analysis project Ga0255166, IMG submission 186013) | Freshwater microbial communities from Altamaha River, Georgia, United States - Atl_Cont_RepC_8d | ecosystem: Environmental > Aquatic > Freshwater > River | place: USA: Georgia...
CAACGCAAGCTGGTCAACGGGCTGCGCCACCTGCTCAAGGAAGAGCTGAAACTGAACCAGCCCGAAGCCTCCGATGGCTGGCTCACCGAGGACGCGCTGTGGCTGGTGAGCAAGACGGTATCGGACAAGCTGCGCGCGCACCTGCTGTCCCAGGGGGTCGATGGCATCCCCGCGAACAACACCGCGGTGTTCAACGTGCTCCAGGACCACGGCATGTTGCAGCCGACGTCCGATGGCAAGGCGATCTGGCGCGCGACCGTGACCAGTTCGACCGGCTGGTCCCACTCGTTCACCCTGTTGCGGCTGGCACCTGCGCTGATTTGGGAGCCTGGCGAGCGGCCGACGCCGTTCGCCGGGACGGTGGCGATCGACACGACACCAGCAGACAAAGATGCCGATGCTTCAGTGCCAGCACCAGCGATCGCGGCGGTGCCGCCCGCCGAAGATCAGCAGCCCGCTCCCTGGGAGGAAGCCAGCGGCGCCGCTGCCGTGGCTCATCCGCCTGCCGCCCAAGCCGTGCCCGACGTCATGGAAGACATGCTGGCGATGGTGGGAATGGGTGATTTGCCCGCCGCCCGGCAGGATGCAGAAGCCGTCTCGGTCGAAGCGCCTGCCGTAGGCCCCGAAACGCCTGCGCCGCCCCTGGCGAACCCCCTGCTTCCGTCACCAGCGCCCGCGTCCACTGCCGCGCAGCCATCCGGTGAGCACTTCATGGCATGGCTGCAACAAGGTGTCGCTTCGCGGCGGCTCATCATCAACGACGCCAAGGCGCTCGTACACACCGTGGGCGACACCGCCTACCTCGTCAGCCCCGGCGTCTTCCAGCGATATGCGCAGGAGCACCCGCAAGTGGGCACGCTGGCGAAACAGGAAAGCCAGCAGGATTGGCAGTGGGTGCAAAAGCGCTTCGAACGGCTGCAATACCACCGCAAGCATCCCAACGGCCTGAACATCTGGAGCTGCGAGGTCACTGGTCCCAGGAAGTCTCGCGGCCTCCACGGTTACCTGCTGGGCAATGCCCGGTTGCTGTTTGCCGAGACGCCGCCAAACAATCCCTATTTGCTACTGGCGCAAGAGAAGTAACAAGGCTTCAAGCACCTATTCAGGTTTGACGTTGGCCGCCTTAACCATTTCGCCGACGAAGGCCGTGTCCTGCTTGATCACCGCGGCGAATTCCCGCGGAGACCCCGCCATCACAGTCATACCCTTGGAATTCACCTGCTGCTCGGCAAAGGCCGAACTGCGTAAGATCGACGCGATTTCAGCGTTCAGCTTGTTGACAATCTCCGGTGGCGTCCCCTTTGGCGCGAACAAGCCGTACCAGATGAACGACTTCAGGTACGGGAAGCCTTGCTCCGCCGTCGTCTTTACGTTCGGGAACTGAGGCAGTCGTTTGTCCCCGGCCACCGCCAGCGGACGCACGCGACCACTTTTGATCATCTCACCGGCAACGCCTGGACTCGCGACACTCAAGTCGACCTCCCGAGAGGCCATACCCATCATGACCGGAGCGATACCCTTGTAGGGCACATGCAACAGGTCAACACCTTCACGCTTGTTGAGGTAGCCAAACACCAACTGTGGCTGCGTGCCGTTCCCGTATGAGCCGAAGGAGAAATGCTGCCGCCCCTTCTTCGCCGCAGCCACCATCTCCTGGAGATCCGTGAAGGGTACGTTCGGATGCGCGAAGACGAGGTTGTCGCCCTTGACCATCTGGATCACTGGTTCAAATCCGCCATCCGGGTCATAGGGAAGCGCCTTGAACAGGTGCCGGTTCGACGTGAATGTCGGATCTGTCGTTGCCAGCAACGTATATCCGTCCGCCGGCGAGCGGGCAGCGAGCTCTGCGCCGATGAAGGTCGAGGCGCCCGGCTTGTTCTCGACGACAAAGGGTTGCCCCCATTTCTGGGAGAGCTCGTTACCGAGCGCCCGTACCAGCACGTCAATGCCGCCTCCGGCAGGGAAAGGCACGATGACGCGCACGGGCTTGCTCGGGTAGGGAACCGCCTGCGCACCAGCCACACCCATGGCGACCAGTGCCACCACGCCGAGCATGATCTTGAGAGGGGAGGACATCTTGTTCACATTTGTCTCCTTGCTGCTTCTCAGTACGGACGCGGCGCGACCTCGTCCGCCTCGACAACCGACAACGTCATCTCACCCACCTGCTCGATCGCGATCGTCACCTTGTCGCCAGCAACGATCGGACCCACACCAGTTCTTCGATGGCGTCGCAGTGGGTAGACAGGTGCAGCAAGCGCCGCTTGTGCAGTGCACGTATCGCTTGGCGGATGTACAGCGTGTGAGGCGATTGATGCCACGGTGGGGCCGCACGCACGGTGCCCAGGTACAGGCCGTGGGCGGTTGAGACGCTGGCGTAGCGGGCGTCGTCTTCATCCTCAATGTGGAGCCAGAGGTTCTTGCCGATGAGGTCGGTGCGCAGGCACAGCCATTCGGCCGAATACCGGGCGTTGGCAAAGTTGAAATGGGGGCGCCGTCCGGTCGCAACACCGCCGAGCAGGGTGCACAACTTGCGAACGCCCACCATTCTGCGGACTGCACCGGGGTCGGCCAGGCGCAGGGGTGTCGCTCCTTTTGCGGTCAACCATTCCAGCTGGTCGAGTGGACTGCGGTGCCCAGGCCGCTGTGGGGTGTCGCGTTGTAGTTGGCGATGATGGTGTCGAGCAACTCAGCGGCGTATTCGAGTTGGAACTGAGTTGCTTTGGCTGCCGCATCCGGGTCGGCGCGCCGGACATCTTTGGGTGAGCCACCCGTGGTTGGCGACAGCCGGTGGAATCCACCGTCGGCCAGTCGCCGAAAAAATGACTCGATAGACGGGCGGTCGTCCAGGCTGCGCCGGCTGGCGAACGCTGTGGTGTCTTGTGGTTTCAGAACCCGGGCGCCGACCACATCGTGCATGGGCTGTTCGACGCGGGTGCAGATGTTGGCCAAGGCGCCATCGACACTGAATTCATCCCAGCATGCCCCCACAAAACGATGAGACCGATAGGAGGCAAAGCCCGCCTTGTCGACGTAAGCGTTGTCGCTGAACTGCAGGTCGCGCGGGGTCCATTGCGAGAGCGCGTGTTTGACGGCGCGCAGGACGTCCTCGGCCGCGCACTCCCGGCGCAGGCTCAGGTGGTAGCCCAGCACCACGCGGGACGCCACCTCCATGATGACGACCACCCAAAGCCGATGAATCTTGCGCGGCTCGGTACCGCCGTGAGGAGATGGGACCATCACCACCATGCGCGTATCCAGCTTGTGGGCGTCACACTCGACTCTCCCGAACACCTGAAGCCTTGGGCGTTCGACACCGTCACCTGCGCGGGCCTTGCGAACGGCGTCCTTCCCTCCCAGGATCTCGCGCTGGCGTTGGGGATCTGCGCAAGCACCTTGGAAATGAAGGTGTTGATCGTGACGTAGCCCAGTCGATCCACGTTGAACGGCCACTCCCCACGCTCTTCATAGCCGAGCTTGCGCAGCTCCTCAATGAACCACCGAAAAAGCACCTGCCTGGGTTGCTTGACTGTTGCCAGGGCGGGCCCTTTGATGAGGATGTGACGGCGAAAGCGGGTCTCAAGGTCTTGGCCGCCTGGTGAAGAGAAGATCCACTGGAGGGCGCCGGCAGCGCCGCCGCCCCATGGACTGATCACTGGAGGTGTCTCGCGGGTGTAGGCTTTGATCCGCAGAAACGGCAATGCACCTCGCCAGCCCAGCAGCGTTCCGTCCTCCTGCTGCTGGAGGCACCGCTCGACGATGATGCGGTAGACGTTGCGCCGCTTCAGGCCGGTTTCCTGGAGCAGTTGGGCCTCGTTGGCCCCGTTCAGGTACAGGACGATGGCACGCTTGCGGTTTCGAAACTGCCGCTGCCTTGCTGGAGACAACGCCGCCTCATCGACCGCGACCCATTGGATGATGTCGACCTGTGGCGCAGTGAAGTCACTGGCGGCCGTGCGCGCTCCGACCCGTTGCCGTTTTGTCATTGCTGACTCCAGCACTGAAGGCAAGCACGGGCGAGATTTACTTGAAATCGCCATCAGGGGCCAGTTTCTCTTGCAGAGAGGCCCGTGGATCAGGCGCGAACGGATGGGATTCAGCGGCTATTTGACCCCAGATGTAGGGTCAAAATGTCTTGCGCGAACGCGCGCCGTTCACACAAGAGAAGTTGTGTTCTATGTGGCCTGTGGGCTTGGTTACTGCCGTTGAACCAAGCACAGCAGGTTCGAACTCGGGTCGATCATGACAGTACGCCGTTTTACGGTCCGAAACAAGTCCGACCAGACAAACTGTGTTGGCACCGTCAGCCCGCGATGGCAGGCGATGAGCGCATTGCGGGGTAGCAGCGTCTGTATTGTGTCCAGTTAGCTCAGCCAAGCTCTGGATGGACGCGGCCCGCTGAAAAAGCGGCTGCCTACTTCGTCGGGGCGCGATGTGAAGTTCGGCCTTATGACGAACAGCTGCCGGCACCAACCTTTGTGGCTGCACTTATGCAGCAGCGTCAGCGAAGAGAAGCACCTCAGGCCTGGATCGAGATCGTCAATTGCATCAGGTCGCGCCTGTGACCTCTGTGTCGTCGTGCTCCCCGATAAACGGCGCGGGTGCCGGCCGATCCGGAGCCGTTCGGCTAAATCGCGGGGCCGGCGAAGGCTGCAGGACGCCGTCTCGCTCAAAGAACGTCTTGCGAGCCGCGTTGTGCGGATGGCGGGCTGCCTCTTCCAGCGTCAGCACCGGTGCAAAGCAGACGTCGGTACCCTCTAGCAAGGCACACCAGTGCGCGCTCGGTTGGCTGCGGAAGATGTCGGTGACCTGGCGTTTGAGTGCCGGCCAAGCTGCTGGATCGCGTTGCTTTTCGAATTCGGGGGCGCTGATGCCGAGCTTGTCCAAGAATAACGTATAGAACTGTGGCTCCAGCGCGGCAATTGAAATCCACTTTCCGTCTGCACACTCGTAGGTGTCGTAGAAGTGTGCGCCACCGTCCAGAAGGTTGGCTTGCCGTTCGTTTTTCCAAAGTCCTATGGCTTTGAGGTCGCAGACGATGGAGGTGAGCAGGGCTGCTCCGTCGGTGATCGCGGCATCGACCACCTGGCCTTGGCCAGACGTGCGCGCTTCGAGCAAGGCGCAAACGATGCCGAACGCGAGCATCATGCCGCCACCGCCGAGGTCGCCAACCATGGCCGGCGGTGCCACCGGTCCGCCTTCGGCGCGCCCGATCATGCTGAGCGCTCCCGACAAGGCGATGTAGTTGATGTCATGTCCCGCAGTCTGTGCGAGTGGCCCGTCCTGGCCCCAGCCCGTCATGCGCCCATACACCAGACGCGGGTTGCGCGCGAGCAGCACTTTGGGCCCAAAGCCCAGGCGCTCCATCACGCCGGGGCGATAGCCTTCGATGATGGCGTCTGCGCCATCGATCAGCTGCAACACTTTTTCTTTGTCCTGCGGGTCTTTGAGGTCGACCGCAACTGAGCGCCGGCCGCGGTGCAGGACGCCGCGGCGGCCGCTTGCCAGAAAGGTGCCCTGGCCGCGGTCCTTGCCTTTGTCGGCCTTGCGGTCGAGGCGAATTATGTCTGCGCCCATGTCCGACAGCATCATGGCGCAAAAAGGGCCTGGGCCGATGCCGCCGAATTCGATGACTTTCAAGCCTTTGAGAGGGCCACTCATGAAGATTCTCCTTGGGTTCGATGGCGCTGCGGCAGCATTTCAGTCTCAGCCGAGCCAGCGTTTGCGGCGCTTGTAGTGTTTGATGTCGCGGAAGCTCTTGCGTGCGCCTTCGCGGTCCAGGCCGAGGTAAAACTCGCGCACATCCTCATTGTCTCGGAGCTCCTGCGCCTGGCCTTCGAGCACGATGCGCCCGCTTTCCATGACGTAGCCATAGTCGGCGATTTCGAGCGCCACGCGCGTGTTCTGCTCGACGATCAGCAGTGCGAGCCCTTGCGTGCGCAGTGTGTGCAGCACGGCAAAGACCTCTTCGGTCATGCGTGGCGCAAGGCCCAGCGAGGGCTCGTCGATCAGCATGAGCCTGGGCTGGGCCATGATGGCGCGGCCGATCACGAGCATTTGCTGCTCGCCACCCGAAAGATAGCCCGAGGTGCGCTTGCGCAGGTCGGCCAGGCGCGGGATGGCTTCATAGACACGTTCCAGCGCCTGGCGCATCGCGCCTGCAGACGGGAACATGTGCCCGCCGATGATGAGGTTCTGCTCCACCGTCATGTGCTGCAGCACGCGCCGGCCTTCCATCACGTGCACGAGCCCGCTGCGCACCACGGTCGCCGGATCCAGCCCGTGAATGGGCCGGTCTTCGAAGGTGACGGAACCACCCGAAACGCGTCCGTCTTCCGAGTCGATCACTCCCGAGATGGCTTTGAGCGAGGTGCTCTTGCCCGCACCGTTGGCGCCCAGCAGCGCGACGCAGCCGCCCGCAGGAATCTGCAGCGACACGCCCTTGAGCGCGAGGATGACCTCTGAATAAAGTACCTCGACGTTGGAGAGCGTGAGCAGTGCGACCGGGGCAGCGGCCCCGGCCCCTGTTTGAACCTGCGACATTACCACTTGGGCACCGTCGGGATTGACACGTCGCCAGCGGCACGGACGGCCTTGCCGTCTTTTTCCATGGTCACAATGTTGAGCTTGGAGCTGCCTGTGGGGAAGGGGTTTTCGGGGCTGAAATCCATGCCCGGCAGGATGCCCATGAGATCGGCGCTGGTGAACTGGGATTTCATGAGGGTGTCATGCACTGCCTGGCCGGTCACTTGGTCGAAACCTTTGCTCTTGATCGTGTGCTCGATGGCGCGCGCGGCGGCGATGCTTTGTGCCATGCCCATGATGGTCATAGCGTTCCAGCCCGACTTGAGACCGTATTTTTCTTGCAGCATGCGGTAGAAGTTGCGCGCTGGCGTGTCACTCTCGCTCGCGTCGGCGATGGCGCCAACTTCGTAGTCGCCGACAAAGCCGCTTGGGCTGCCCAGTGCTTTGGCCGAGGCAGCGAGACCATTGTGCAGAGAAAGCACGATGGGGATGTTCTTGCCCAGCGCCTGTAGCGCACGTTTGGTGGCCACGGCTTGCGCTGTGTTGGTCTGGATCACGATTAGGTCGGTTCCGGCGTTGGCCAGACGACGCACGGGCAGCGTGACGTCGGTGGGCTGCACCTCGGTCCAGATGGCCTCGACGAAGGTGGCTTTGTCAGGGTGCGCTTTTGTAAAGCTTTGCAGACCCTTGGCCATGTCGGCGTAGGCAGGCGTGGCTTCCGACGTGATGATGCCGACCCTGACTGGGCGCTTGCCTTCCAGTTTGGTGCTGCGATACCACTCGATGAAGCCGCCCGACTCGTGCGCGTAGGTGGGGCGCAGGTTCAAAGCCCACTGGTTGGGTTTCCAGCCGAAGCCGTAGGTGGCAGTGGCCAACAGCATGGGAATTTTGTCTTCGGGCAGGCGTTGCTGCAGCGCCGCAGCGTCGGGGCCGCCCAGGCCGAGCACGACCACGGGCTTGAGCTCGGCCTTGATGCCAGGCCACAGGCTCGCTGTCTGCGCGACGTCGTAGCGGGTGTCGAATGTTTTGACGGCGATCTGCACATTAAGCTTGCTGCCAACTTCTTTGTTCCACCACTCGAACACTGCGGCCCGTCCGCCCGCCATTTCGGGCATGACGTTGGCATAAGGACCGGCGAAATCGGCCAAGCCTGCGATGTTGATGGTCTTGGTCTGGGCCAGCGCCGGGGCGTTCAGAGCCAAGCCTGCGGCCAGTGCCGCCGAGACTTTGAGGAATGTGTGGCGTTGCATAAATGTCTCCTGGTAGTTGCAGTGGGGAAAGCGTGGATTTCAACAAGTCAGTGATGGAACGGCCAGAGCCGGTAGTTAAGTTTGAGGATGTTCCAGCGGTGCATCAGACCCTTGGGCTCGAGCAGCAGGAACAGCGTGATGATGAGGCCGAGGAACACGTTCATGCTGGCAAAGATCAGGTCGCTGCTGAGGCTGGGAATGCGCTCGACCAGATCGGGTCCGAGGCTGGTGATGGTCTCCTGCACGCCGCGGATCAGCACCGTACCTAGCACAGCGCCGACGATGGAGCTCAGGCCGCCCACGATCATCATCGCGATGAACCAAATCGAGTGGAACAGCGTGAACTGATCGACCGAGACGTAGCGCACCTGGTAGGCCCACAGAGCGCCGCCTATGCCTGCATAGAACGCGCCGAGCACGAAGGCGCGCGACTTGGCACCAGCCACGTCGATGCCCATCATGCCCGCAGCGACGTCGTCGTCGCGCACGGCCACGAAGGCGCGGCCGTGGCGGCTGCGCAGGATGCCGAAGGCACCGAACACCATGACCATAGTGACGACGAGGAACAGGTAGTAGAGCGAGCGGTCGGTGTCGAACACTATGCTGCCCAGGCGCGCGGGCTCCAGGCTAAAGCCGGTCACGCCGCCGAGCCAGGCCGAGGGCAGGTTCAGCACCAAAAAGTGGAAGATGAACTGCGCCGCAATGGTGGTCAAAGCCAGGTAAAAGCCCTTGATGCGCGCCGCCGTGAGGCCGAACAGCCAGCCTGCGAACCCTGCTACCAGCCCGCCCACGGGAACCGCGATCCAAAAGGGCAGCACCGTCTTGGTGGCAATCACGCTCGCAGCGTAGGCGCCCACGCCCATGAAGGCCGCTTGGCCAAGGTTGATCTGCCCGGCGTAGCCCGTGGTGATCTGCAGTCCAATGACGACGATGGAGGTCACCAGCATGAGGTTGGCCACGGCCACCAGGCGTGCCGATGCCAGCCAGGGGTACAAAAAGAGCAAAGCGACGAACAGCCAGAAAATCACCCATTGCGGGCGCGTGCGTATCAGCGCGCGGTCTTGCGCGTAGCTCGTGGGAAAGATGCCAGAGGGATCCATGTTTTTAGACTCTTTCGATGCGTTTCCAGCCGAACATGCCGGTAGGACGCACCACCAGCACCACCAGCATGAAGATGTAGGGCACCACCGCAGCGGCGTTGCCGCCGATCAGTGGGTCAATGTAGGCTGCAGTGAGCCCCTGCACGATACCGACGATGAGACCGGCGAGCAGCAGGCCGGCGATCGACTCGAGGCCCGCGAGCAAGGCCACGGGCAGCGCGGCAAAGCCGATTTCCGAGGACAGGAAGGTGAGCGACTTGCCGCTCAGATAGACCATGGCGGTGACGACCGAGAGTACGCCACCGAGCGCCCAGGCAAAGGCGATCGAGCGGCGCACGCTGATGCCCATGGAGAGGGCAATCTGGTGGTCTTCGGCCACCGCGGACATGGCCAGGCCGTTGCGGCTGTGGTTGAAAAACCAGTGCAACCCCAGCGCAGCAAGCACCGCGATGACGCCGCCCGCGGCGAGCGCGCGCGGCACGATCATGTCGAACACGATCAGCGGCGCGAGCGGAAAGATCGCCGGGAACTGGCGCTCTTGCGGGCCCCAGATCACGAGCACCAGGCCGCGCATGAGGATCAAGAGCCCGATCGTGACCATGATCATGGAGAACACCGACTCGCCGATCAGGCGTCTGAACAGCAAGCGCTCGATGAGCAACCCGACCACGACCGCGATCAGCAGCGCAACGCCTATGCCCAGCGCCGGATGCAGGCCGCGCGACTGGATCGCCCACCAGAGCAAAAACGCGCCGAGCACGATCATTTCGCCCACGGCCATGTTGAAGACCTTGCTCGCGCGGTAGATCACGACGAAGCCCATGGCGACGAGCGCGTACAGCATTCCGAGCAGGGCGCCATTGAGAGCGTAGTTGAAGAATTCGGTCATCATGCTTGGGCACTCCGGGTGTTGCGCTCCTGTGCGGTTGGGGGGGCGATATCGGTGGCGACGACGGTGGCGCGCAGCACGCCCTGGCGGCCGTCCTGGTAGGTCACGGCGATCTCGCAGGGAATGTCAGCAGCACCCGCATACAGGCCCTCGATGAGCGCGCGGTAGCGCACCTCGAGGAACTCACGGCGCAGCTTGCGCGTGCGCGTGAGTTCGCCTTCGTCGGGGTCGAGCTCCTTGGGGAAGTTGGCAAAGCGCACCACGCGCGAGCCCTCGGGCAGGAACTGGTTGATGCGGCGGATCTCCTCGCGCACCAGTTCGCGCACCTCGGGGCGTTGCGACAGGTCGGTGAAGGTCGAGAACGCGATGCGCCGCTCCTCGGCCCAGCGGCTCGTGACGGCCATGTCGATGTTGATCAGCGCGCCGACCCAGGGGCGGGTAGCGTCGCCGAGCACCATCACGTCCTTGATGTAGGGCGAAAAGCGCAACCGCGTCTCGATGAACTGCGGCGGGTACAGGTGGCCGCTCGCGAGTTTGACGAGGTGTTCGACGCGGTCGAGGTAGACGAGCTCGCCGCGCTCGGTCTGGCGCACCGCGTCGCCGCTGAGGTACCAGCCGTCGCGCAGGATGGCGGCCGTCTTGTCGGGCTTGTGCCAGTAGCCCAGAAACCCCGTGCCGCCGCGCAGCTGCAGCTCGCCGTTGTCGGCGATGCGCGCCTGCAGCGGTTCGCCGAAGGTGGGATCGACGTCGAGCAGCGGGCCCACGGTCTCGAGGTCGTAGCTTTGGCCACGGTGGCCGGCGATCAGGCCGAATTCCGAGCAGCCATAGATGTTGCGCAGGCCCACGCCCATGGCGTGAAACAGGCGGAACACATCGGGCGCCATGGCCGTGCCGCCCGAGACGGCTATCTTGCTGTGGATGAAGCCGAACTGGTCGCGCAGAGGGTGCAGCACCAGCGCTTCGGCCAGCGGCAGCAGCAGGCGCGAGGTAAGCGGCGCCGCGCGCCCTTCGAGCCGCGCCACGTGCACGTCTTGGCCCACGCGCAAGCCCCAGCGATAGATGCGGCGTGCGAGCCAGCCTGCGTCCAGCATGCGTGCTTCGATGGTCGCGGCGATGTTTTCCCACTGGCGCGGGCCGAAGAGCACGATGTGCGGTGCGAGCTCGCGCAGGTTGGGCAAGACCTGGTCGGGCGCCTCGGGGAAGTTCACCACCAGGGGCGTGATCAGGCCCAGCGTCACGCCCAGCAACTGCTCGGTCACCCAGGCCAGCGGCGTGTACGAGAGGTATTCCATGCCCTCTTGCAGCGGCAGCGCGCTCTTCATGCGCAGGGCGTTGTCTCTCAGCCAGCGGTGGCTGATCATCACGCCCTTGGGCTTGCTCGTGGTGCCCGAGGTGTAGGTCAGCAGCGCCAGGTCGTCGGCCTGGCCGTCGGCGATTTCGCGCGCAAAGCGCTGGGGCTGGCGCTCATGCTGGCGCGCACCTTCGGCGCTCAAGGCGTCCAGCGAGTGCAGCAGAGGGTGCCGGTACGACCACATGCCCGCGTCGTCCCAATACGCGATGCCGCGGATGTCGGGCAGACGGTCGAGCACCGCGAGCGCCTTGTCCACCTGCTCCTGGTCTTGCGCGAAGATGAAGCGCGCCTCGGAGTCTTCGCTGAGGTAGTGGAGCTCGTCGGGCGTGGCGTCGGGATACACAGAGACGGTCTTGGCGCCGAGCGACTGCGCGGCGAACAGTGCCCAGAAGTGTTCGGGTTCGTTTTCACCGATGATGACGACGGTCTCGCCACGCAGCAGGCCCTGCGCCGCCGCGCCCAGCGAGATGTTGCGCACGCGCTCGAACACGTCGCCCCAGGTGTAGGTGCGCCAGATGCCCTTGCGTTTGACACGCTGAGCCAGGCGCTGCGGGTGGTTTTGTGCGTGTGCTAACAGGGTTTGCGGCAGCGTGGGAATGGCGTGCACGGCCGCGGGGGTGGAGGGGCGAACACTCATGCCGCGGCTCCCAGATAGGCTTTGACCACGGCCAGGTCGGCCTGCACCTGCGCGGGCGTGCCGTCGGCGATCTTGCGGCCGAAGTCGAGCACAGCCACGCGGTCGGCCAAGTCCATGACCACGCCCATGTCGTGCTCCACGAGCACCACGGGGATGTGCTTGGCTTCGCGCACGTCGATGATGAAGCGCGCAAGGTCTTCTTTTTCTTCAGTGTTCATGCCGGCCATGGGTTCGTCCATCAGCAAGACCTGGGGCTCCATCGCGAGTGCGCGGCCCAGGTCGACGCGCTTGCGCAGCCCGTAGCCCAGCGTGCCCACGGGCTGGTGGCGGATGCTTTCGATTTCAAGGAAGTCGATGATGTCCTCGACCACCTCGCGGTGCTGCGACTCTTCGCGCTGCGTCCACGGAAAGTAGAGGAAGGACTGCAGCAGGCCCGAGCGCATGAGGCTGTAGCGGCCCACGAGGATGTTGTCGATCACGCTCATGTTCGAAAACAGGTGCGTGCCCTGGAAGGTGCGCACGATGCCGTCACGCGCAATCTGGTGCACCGCACGGCCCTTGATGCTTTTGCCGCGGTAATGCACCGTGCCATCCTGCGGCAGGTAAAAACCGCTGAGCACGTTCATGAGCGAACTCTTGCCGGCGCCGTTGGGGCCGATGATGGCGAGCAGTTCGTCGTCGCGCACATCCACCGACACTTCGGACAGCGCGGTGACACCGCCGAAGCGCAGGGTGACGTTTTGTGCTTGCAGCACGGTGGCCTTGCCGGCTCCCGCAGAGGTGTGTTTGTCCATGGAGCAGGAATGATCAGGAGAAGGCATTGATGCCGGTCAGCGCGCGGCCGATGATGAGTTTTTGAATCTCCGTCGTGCCATCGGGGATGGGCATCATGCGGGCGTTTCTGAACAGCAATTCCACTCCGAACTCCTTGGTGATTCCGTTGCCGCCGTGCACCTGCAGGGCTTTGGAGGCTACGTCCACCGCCATCTCGGTGGCATACCATTTGGCCATGGCGCTTTGTATTTCGCTGCGCACGCCGTGGTCAATCAGGTTAAACGCGCGGTACACGAGCAGGCGCGCGGCGTCGAGCTCGGTGGCGGCCTCGGCCAGCATGCCCTGGATCAACTGGTGGCCGCCGATGGGCTTGCCGTGCTGGCGCCGTTCCTTGGCGTAGGCCACGGCCTTGTCGAGCGCGGCCTGCGCGATGCCGATCGAGGTCAGGCCCACCATGGGGCGGGCTTTTTCGAACAGCACCATGGTGTTTTTGAGGCCTGCGCCCGGCGTGAGCATCATGTTTTCGGCGGGTACGCGCACGTGGTCGAAAAAGAGCTGCGCGGTCGAGGTGCTGTTGAGGCCGAGCTTGTCGATGTTGCGGCTTTCGTAGCCGTGCTCGGCGCGGTCCACGAGGATCATCGAGAGGTTGCCCGAGCCTTCGCTCGAGGTGCGCACGATGACCATGCAAAAGTCGGAGTAGTGGCCGTTCGAGATCCAGGTTTTTTCGCCCATGACGATGTAGTGGTCGCCGTCGCGCTGTGCGCGGCAGGTGACTTCGGCCACGTTCGAGCCCACGCCCGGCTCGCTGATGCCGCTGCACGCGATGATCTCGGCGCGCACCATGCGTGGCAGGTATTTTTGGCGCATGGCGTCGTTCGAGCAGACTTCGAGCGAATACGCGCCGAGTTGCTGGATCAAGAGCGAAATGGCCACGTCGCCCGAGATGCGCGCGAGCTGCTCGTACATCAGCGCGTAGGTCAGCCAGGAGAGCCCCATGCCGCCGTTTTCTTCCGAGATCAGGCCGTTGCCGCCCATGCCGTAGGGCAGCATCATCTGGAAAATCTCGAGCATGCGCTCTTTTTCGATGAGCTTGTCGGGCTGGTAGCGCTGCACGATGGGGCGCAGTTTGTCTTCGAGAAAGCGGGTGAAGCCTTCGACGGCCATGCGTTGTTCTTCGGTGGGCAGAAAGTTCATGATGGGCTGCGGGACAGGGGTGGGATGGAGGAAGGAGAGGGCGATGTGAGCATGGAACGCTCAGCGGGCGCTCATGCGTGCACCGGCGTCTATGTGCAGACAGGTGGCATTGATGTAGGGGTTTTCCACGACGCTGCGCACCAGGTGGGCGAGCTCCGCAGGGCGCCCCATGCGTGGCGGGAACAGCACCATGCGATCGACGATGGCCTGCGCCACTTTTTTCGGCAGCCCCGCGACCATGGGCGTGTCGAACAGCCCTGGAGCCACGGCTACGCAGCGTATGCCGTGCTCTGCCAGGTCGCGCGCCACGGGCAAGGTGAGTCCGATCACGCCGGCCTTGCTGGCGGCATAGGCTGCCTGGCCCATCTGGCCGTCGTGTGCGGCGCCGGAGGAAAGATTCACGATCACGCCACGCTCTTCGCCCTCGGGGGTGTTGCGCGCCATGAGCACGGCGGCCAGCCGCAGTACATTGAAGGTGCCCGTGAGGTTGATCGCGATCACCTTCTGCCAGACCGCGAGCGGAAAGGGTTTGCCATCAGACACGGTTTTGGCGGCGTCAGGAACCCCGGCGCAGTTGACGCAGATATGCACGGCGCCAAACCGCGCCATGGCAGCGTCCAGACCTGCCTGCACCTGCTCTTCGCTCGTGACATCGACTTGCGCGAACAGCGCGCGCTGCCCAAGCTCGGCGGCGGCCTGCGTCCCAAGTTCGGCATTGCGGTCGAACAAGACCACGCTTGCGCCCGCATCGTGCAAGGCCTGCGCGACTGCGCGGCCCAGCCCGGAGGCTCCGCCCGTGACGATGGCGACTTTGTCTCGTGGATTCATGACGCGCCCCGCTTCAGCGGCCCAGGATGGTGATCGCGGCCACGGCTTCTTCCAAGCCGTAGAGGCCGCCGCCGTTTTCGGCAATCGCCAGGCGCGCGCCCTGCACCTGGCGCGCGCCGGCCTCGCCGCGCAGCTGTTGCACGAGTTCGTGCAGCTGGCCTATGCCGGTCGCGCCTATGGGGTGGCCCTTGGATTCGAGGCCGCCCGAGGTGTTGATGGGGATGCGTCCGCCGAGCGTGGTTTCGCCGCGCTCGGCGAGCGGGCCACCCTCACCGAAGGCGCAAAAGCCGAGGTTTTCGCTCTGGATGATCTCGCCGATCGCGGTGGCGTCGTGCACCTCGGCCACGGAGATGTCCTTGGGACCGACGCCGGCCATTTCATACGCTTTTTTGGCGGCGCGCACGGTGAGGTGCTGCCCCACGTCTTCGGGGCGGCGGTTGGTGCCCGTGGCGATCACCGAGGCGAGCACGCGGATTGCGCGCTGGCGCTGCGCGAGCTTGGCGAGCGCGGCTTCGGAGCAGACGATGGCCGCCGCAGCGCCGTCGCTCACGGGCGCGCACATGGGCAGCGTGAGCGGGTAGGTGATGGGCGGCGCAGCCAGCACTTCGTCGATGGTGTAGGCGTTGCGGTACTGCGCGAGCGGGTTGTGTACCGAGTGGCCGTGGTTCTTGGCCGAGACCGCGGCGATCTGGCGCTGCGTGGTGCCGAACTCGCGCATGTGAAAACGCCCGAAGGCCGCGTAGATGTCCATGAACAGGCTGTACGGCGCCTTGGACGTACTGCCCTCGGGCGGCACGACGCCGTGGCCCATTTGCAGCAGCGTGCTTTTGTTTTGCTCGACGGTGGAGACGTCCCAGGCACCGTCGAACACGCTGAACATCTTGGCCTTGTCGGCGCAGAACATTTTTTCGGCGCCCACGGCAAGCGCGATCTCGCCCGCGCCCGAGCGCACGTACTGCACTGCGAGGTGAAACGCCGAGCTTGCGCTCGCGCAGGCGTTCTCGACGTTGAAGATGGGAATGGCCTCGAAGCCCATGGTGCGCAGCGCGATCTGGCCGCGCACCATGGTCTGCCCCTCGAGCGCGCCTTGTGTGGCGTTGGAGAAAAAGGCCGATTCGATGTCGGCTACCGAAAGGCCCGCGTCCGCGAGCGCCGCATGCACAGCGTCGGCCGTGAGCTGTTTGATGCTCTTGTCAAGGAACTTGCCGGTGGGTGTCATGCCGATGCCGGCGATGTAAACGGGAGGCTGGGTGTGGCTCATGGAGGGCTCCTGAGTTTCAAAAACAATAGCAATAATGGATGATAAAAATAGGCATTCGATGCTTGTGAATAAAGCGTAAGCAGCTATCTTTTCGGGATTGATTTCTCAAAAAATACTTTGCCGTGGCCGGCGCGATCCACTTTGGGCGCTCGCGCCGCAGCCGGGGTTCAATAGCCCTTGAAGTCGGGCGTGCGCTTGCCGACGAAGGCTGCGAGGCCTTCCTGGATGTCGTGCGAATGGCTGTGCGCCTCGAGCACCAGGCGCTCCAGGCGCAGCGCTGCAGCTTGCGGCTGCTCGAGCCCGTCGGCCACGGTCTGCTTCATGCGGCGCAGCACCAGCGGGCTCTTGCTGGCGATACGTGCGGCGAGCTTCTCGACCTCGGGTACGAACTCGGCGTCGGGCACGACACGGTTCACGAGGCCCAGCGGCACCAGGTCGCGTGCGGGCATGGTGTCGCCCGTGAAGAGCAGGTACTTGGCCGCCGTCGGCCCTATGCGCCGCGGCAGGATGGCCGCGCCGCCGGCACCGGGAAAGACGCCGAAATTGGCGTGCGCGTCGCCGATGCGCGTACTCTCGGTGGCCAGCATCAGGTCGCAGGCCATGGCCAACTCGAGCCCGCCGGCAATGGTCAGACCGTTGAGTGCTGCAATGGTCGGTTTGGGACAAAAGCGCAGTTTGTCCATCATGCGGTTGACCAGGTCGAGGAACTCGCCCATGGGGTCGCGCGGGCCTGGGCTGCTTTGCTTGTTTTCGAATACGCCCTTGAGGTCGGCGCCCGCGCAGAACGCGCGTCCGGCGCCGGTGAGCACGATCACGCGGATCGAGGTATCGCGCTCGCAGCGCTCGGTGGCCTCGAGCAGTTCGGCGCACATGGCGTCGGAGAGCGCGTTCATGGCCTCGGGCCGGTTCAGCGTGATCCAGGCCGTGGCGCCGCGCTGTTCGAACAGGATGGTGGAGGGGGTTGCCATGTTCGTTGTCTCCTTATGTCCTTATGGAATCGTTGTGCGTCCTGCCTCAGGCAAGGCGCGGGCACGGTTGTTGGCAATGCAGTAGGGAATCAGTTGCGCAGCAGTTCCTCTGCGATGATCATTTTGCGCACCTCGGAGGTGCCCGCACCGATTTCGAGGATTTTGATGCAGCGGAACAGCCGGTTGATTTCGGACTCCCAGATGTAGCCGCTGCCGCCGTGAATTTGTACGGCATGGTTGAGGATGCGGTTGCAGGCCTCACCCGCGTACAGGATGGACGCCGCGGTGATCTTGTGCGCCGCGCCGCGCCCGCCGCTGCCGACCTCGAGATCGTTGACCTCGGCCAGCGTGCGCCAGACGAGGGTCTTCATTGCCTCGGTTTCGGTATACATCTCGGCCAGCATGGCCTGCACCATCTGAAAGCTGCCGATAGGTTTACCGAACTGCACGCGTGTCCTGGCGTATTCGACGCCTAATTCGAGCGCGCGCTCGCATATACCGACGCACAGCGCGGCCACCAGCGCGCGCTCCAGGTCGAGCCCGCTCATGACGATTTTGACGCCCTCATTTTCCTTGCCCACCAGGTTGGTCGCCGGCACGCGGCAGTTGTCAAACACCAGCTCTCCGGTCTGGCTGCCGCGAAAGCCCATCTTGACCAGTTTTTGCGCCACTTTGAAGCCGGGGAAGTCCTTTTCGACGATGAAGGCCGAGATGCCCTTGGCACCGAGTTCCGGGGCGGTCTTGGCGTAGACCAGCAGCACATCGGCCACCGGACCGTTGGTGATGTAGATTTTGGTGCCGTTGAGGATGTAGTGGTCGCCCTCACGGCGTGCGCTGGTGCGCATGGCACCTAGTGCATCCGAGCCGGCGCCGGGTTCGGTCAGGCCGAGCGCGCCAATCTTGCTGCCGTCGCATAGGCCGGGCAGGTATTGGCGGCGCTGCGCTTCACTGGCGTTGCGATAAATGTTGTTGACACACAGGTTGTCGTGCGCCGCCCACGACAGCGCGATGGCAGGGTTCCAACGCGCGAAGGTCTGGCAGATCAGGCCCGAACTGAACAAGTCCATGCCTGCGCCGCCATGCTCCGTGGGTACTGTGACGCCCATGAAGCCGGCCGCGCCGATTTTCTGAAAAATATCCGAAGGCCACCATTCCTCGTCGTCCATGCGGCGCGCGAGCGGTACAAATTCCTTGCGGGCGAACTTGTCCGCAGCGTCGAGTACGGCGCGGTCATCGGCGGAGAGGGCGAAACTGCGAGGAGCGACCATGTCGGGGTGTCAATCAGTGTTTGGGTTGTGGATCAAAGAGTTACGACACCCGCCAGATCGATCCACCGGCGTCGATGCAAATCTTTAGCTCAGTGTGAATTTACTGGGGCATTGCAAAACTGTCAAGCGTTAGGTAGACTTCATTGCGTACACGTTCACTTGGCGCTGCCGCGTTGGCAACCATCCGGTCGCGCCGCCTGCAACCCGGCCATTCATCCGCGTCAGCCGACGCTTAATTTGAGGAGTTAGAGAGTCATGAGTCATAAAGTCATCGTCGCCGGCGTCGGCATGGTTCCTTTCACCAAGCCGGGTGCCAGCGAGCCTTATCACGTGATGGGGGAGAAGGCTGTGCGCCAGGCGCTGGCCGACGCGCGCATCGAGTACCCCATGATTCAGCAGGCCTACGTCGGCTACGTGTATGGTGATTCCACCTGCGGTCAGCGCGCACTGTATCCAGTGGGCATGAGTGGCATACCGATTGTCAATGTCAACAACAACTGCTCCACCGGTTCGAGCGCGCTGTTTCTGGCGCGCCAGGCGGTGGAAAGCGGGGCGGTCGATTGCGTTTTGGCCTTGGGGTTTGAGCAGATGGCCGCAGGTGCCATCAAGGCTCAGTTCGAGGATAGGCCCACGCCCTTTGAAGAATTCGATCGCACCACCGCCGAACTGGTGGGCCACCCGGAAATCCCGCTGGCGATTCGTTACTTTGGCGGTGCGGGCAAGGCGCACATGGACAAATACGGCACCCGCCTGGACACCTTCGCCCGCATTCGTGCCAAGGCCAGCCGCCATGCCGCCAACAACCCGCTCGCGCTGTTTCGCAAGGAGGTCAGTGTTGACGACGTGATGAACGCACCTGTCGTCTGGCCCGGTGTGATGACGCGCTTGATGGCGTGCCCGCCGACCTGTGGTGCCGCCGCCGCGGTTATCTGCTCTGAAGCCTTTGCCAAGAAGCATGGGCTAGACACCCGCGTCTCCATCCGCGCCCAGTCGATGAGCACAGACTTCCCCAGCACCTTCGAATCGCGCGACATGATGCGTCTGGTCGGCTTCGACATGGCACGCGATGCGGCGCAAAAAGTCTATTCGCAAGCCGGCATCGGGCCGGACGACGTGGATGTGGTCGAGTTGCACGACTGCTTTGCACAGAATGAACTGCTGACTTACGAGGCTCTGGGCCTGTGTCCCCTGGGTGGCGCAGAGAAGTTCGTGCTGGACGGCGACAACACCTATGGCGGCAAGGTCGTCACCAACCCGTCGGGTGGCCTGTTATCCAAGGGTCATCCGCTGGGTGCAACGGGCCTGGCGCAATGTTTTGAGCTGACCCATCAACTGCGTGGCACGGCGGATCAACGCCAGGTGGCGGGCGCGCGCGTGGCCTTGCAGCACAACCTTGGGCTGGGCGGCGCTTGCGTCGTCACGCTCTACCAGGCCGCTTGAGCGTCACCACAGGAAAGCCGGAGCTTGAATGCCATGATTGACAAAAAATTCATCGGGTACGAGGTGCCGCCGACGCTGTGGGAGGTGGAGAAGGGGCGCATCCGTTTCTTTGCCGAGGTGATCGGTGCCGCCGCCCCGATTTACTTCGACGAGGCCGCCGCCAAGGCCGCCGGTTACCGCAGCGTTGTTGCGCCACCGACCTTTATCTTTGGTGCCGAGAGCGATTCGGGCGTGTTGATGAAGTTGCTCGACACGCTCAAGATCGATCTGCGCGAGGTTTTGCACGGTGAGCAACGCTTCGACTATCACGCCCCGGTGTGCGCTGGCGACACGCTACGCTTTCAGACCCGGGTTGCCGACATCTACGACAAGAAGGATGGCGCGCTCGAGTTTGTCGTCAACGACACGAAAGTCACCAATCAGTTCGGCGAGCATGTCGCCGACTTGCACGCGGTGATCGTCGTGCGCCACGCCTGAAGGAAATATCCATGAACTCTCCAATAAAGATGATCCAGGTCGGTGATGACATGCCCGTGCTGGAGTTGCCACCCATCACCCGCACCACTCTGGCCCTGTTCGCCGGTGCATCGGGAGACCACAATCCGATCCACATCGATATCGACTTCGCCCGTGGCGCGGGCATGAAGGACGTGTTTGCTCAAGGCATGTTGTCGATGGCGTATCTGGGGCGTGCACTCACCGAATGGGTGCCGCAGCGCCAGATTCTCAGCTATGGCGTTCGCTTTGCAGCCATGACCCACCTGGGTGACCGCGTGCGCTGCAGCGGCAAGGTGGTCGAGAAGCTCAACCACGCCGGTCGCCCCTGCGTGCGCGTTCAAATCAGCGCGGCCAAGGCCACGGGTGAAATCACGCTGGCGGGCGAGGCTCTGGTGGCCCTGAACTGACGGACCACCGAAGGGCGGTCGAGAGCTCTATCTCTTTTCGATTCATTCACAAGCAAGGACACACACCATGAAGAAACTCGAAGGCAAAGTCGCGATCGTCTCCGGATCGGGTCGCGGCATTGGGCGCGCCATCGCCATGAAGCTCGCCAGTGAAGGAGCCAAGGTCGTGGTCAATGACCTCGATGCCGCGCCGGCCGAGCAGACGCTGGCCGATATCAAGGCCTCCGGCGGCACCGCCGTGGCCTGCGTAGGCAGCGTCACCGCCGACGGCTTCGCTGATCGCTTCGTCAAGACCGCGATCGACAACTTCGGCGGCCTGGACATCATCATCAACAACGCCGGCTACACCTGGGATAACGTGGTCCAGAAGATGACCGACGAGCAATGGAATGCGATCATTGATGTGCACCTGACCGCGCCGTTCAAGATTCTGCGCGCGGCCGCGGAGTTCATTCGTGCCTCTTCGCGCAAGGAAGCCGAAGCAGGGCAGGAAGTGTTCCGCAAGGTGGTCAACATCTCGTCCATCGCCGGCACCGGCGGCAATGCCGGCCAGGCCAATTACTCGGCCGGCAAGGCCGGCATCATCGGTCTGACCAAGGCGCTGTCCAAGGAGTGGGGGCGCTACAAGGTCAACGTCAATGCTGTCGCTTTCGGCATGATCAAGACGCGGCTGACCGAAGCTTCGGCCGCAGGCGATGCCTCGATTGATGTTGAAGGCCACAAGATCAAGGTTGGTGTCAATCCTGATCTGCTGGAAATGATGGAGCGCACCATTCCGCTGGGTCGCGGCGGAACGCCCGAGGAGGCGGCTGGTTCGGTTTATCTGCTGTGCATTCCCGAATCGAACTACGTCAGCGGCCAGACCCTGATCTGCGGCGGCGGCATCTCGATCTGAAACGCACATCACCAGCGCACAGAGGCACACGATGGACATCGATTTCAGCCCGCAAGACAGAGCGTTCCAGCAAGAGGTTCGCGCATGGTTCAAGACCCACACGCCAGCCGATCTCAAGCGCAAGACCGTCACCGGAGAAATGCTGCAAAAGGACGACATCGTTCAATGGCAGCGCCGACTCGACACGCAAGGCTGGCTGGTCACCGGATGGCCCAAGGAGCACGGTGGGCCGGGCTGGACGCCAACGCAGCGCTACATCTTTGACCTTGAACGCGCGGCGGCCAGCGCGCCGGTGGGCCTGTCGATGGGGGTAATCATGCTCGGGCCGGTGCTGATCGCCTTTGGAACGCCTGAGCAAAAAGCGCAGTACCTGCCGCGTATCCGTCGCTGTGACGACTGGTGGTGCCAGGGCTATTCCGAGCCGGGCGCAGGCTCGGATTTGGCCAGCTTGAAGACCACGGCCGTGGCCGATGGCGACGACTACATCGTCAACGGCTCAAAAATCTGGACCACCTACGCTCACTGGGCCACCCACATGTTCTGCCTGGTGCGCACATCCAGCACCGGGAAAAAGCAGGGAGGGATTTCCTTCCTGCTGATCGAGATGGACCGTGCTGGCATAGAGGTCAAGCCCATCGTCTCGATCGACGGCGAGCATCACCTCAATCAGGTGTTCTTCACCGACGTTCGCGTGCCCCGGAAAAACCTGGTCGGCCGTGAGGGCCAGGGCTGGGATATCGCCAAGTACCTGCTGACGCACGAGCGCACCAGCATCGCCGGCGTGGCCGACTGCAAGGCGCATCTGGCCAACCTGTATGCCGCAGCGGATGAGCGCCGCTCGGGCGGCCGACCGCTGGCCGAGGATGGCGCGATGCGCCTCAAGCTGGCGCGTGCCGAGATTGAACTGATGGCGCTTGAATACACCAATTTCCGTGTGCTCGCGGCCACCGCCGCAGGCAAGGCACCGGGGCCGGAATCCTCACTGCTCAAGACCATGGGCACGGCGGTGCAGCAGACCTTGTCCGAGCTGGACGTGGAAATCGCCGCCGAGATGGCGTGGCCCTGGCACGAGGGCGGCGAGTTGGGCCACGGGCGCTACGCGCATGCGATGCCGCGCTACTGCTTCTCACGCGCTGCCACCATCTACGGTGGCAGCGACGAGGTGCAGAAGAACGTACTGGCCAAGATGCTTCTGGCCGGCGGCGCACGCTAAAGGAAACCGCATGAACTTTGATTTGTCTGAAGAACAAACGATGCTGCGTGACGCGGCGCAGAAATTTTTGCGCGCCGAGTACGGTTTCGATGCCCGCAACAAAATCGTCGCCTCCGAGCCTGGCATGAGCCGCGAGCACTGGCGGCGATTCGGCGAGTTCGGCTGGCTGGGCGTGGCCCTGCCCGAAGCGGATGGCGGTTTCGGCGGAGGCATTGTCGAGACGATCCAGGTCGCCGAGGCCTTGGGTGCGGCGCTGGCGGTAGAACCCTACCTTGCCAGCACGGTGCTCGGTGCGCAGGCGGTGGCGCGCGCAGGCAGCCCGGCGCAGCGCTCGACGTGGCTGCCAGGACTGGCTTCGGGCGAACTCATTCTCAGCTTGGCGCACACCGAGGTCGATGCGCGTCACGACCTCGCCCATGTGCAGACCCGCGCCACGGCCAAGGGCGGTGGCTGGGTGCTGTCGGGTCGCAAGAGCGGCGTGCTGGGCGCGCCCTGGGCGGACGGCTTTGTCGTCGTGACCAGGACGTCGGGCGCGGTCAATGAGCGCCAGGGGATCAGCTTGTTTCTGGTCGGGGCCAGCACGCCGGGGGTGCAGGTGACGGGGTACAAGGTCTATGACGGCAGCCGGGCCGGCGATCTCCGGCTCGACGATGTCGTGCTCGGCGAGGGCGCGCTGCTCGGCACCGAAGGCGAAGGCCTTGCGCTGCTGGAGCACTTGATCGATCTGGGCATTGTGGCCGCCTGCGCCGATGCCCTGGGCGCGATGGGCGCGCTGCTGCGAAAGACTGGCGAATACGTCAGTACGCGCAAACAATTTGACGTGCCGATTGCCAGCTTCCAGGTTATCCAGCACCGTCTGGTCGATATGTTTGCCGCCGTCGAAGCCACTCGCTCCCTGGTGTTGATGGCGGCCTTGCATGCCGAGCATCTTGATGCGGTGACTCGTTCGCGCGCCGTGTCGGCCGCCAAGGCGGCCATTGGCGAGCGAGCTCGCTTCGTCGCCCAGCAGGCGGTGCAGTTGCACGGCGGGGTGGGCATGACCGAGGAGCTGGACATTGGCCACTACTTCCGCCGTCTCACCCTCTTTTGCAACCTGTTCGGCAGCGCCGACCACCACCTGCAGCGTTTTGCGGCGCTGGCTGCGGTAGCCCCGAACAGCCCGCCGCCACGCTGACCATGGTGCGCGGGACCATCCACCGGTGCGCGGGTGCCAGCTGGATCGATGAAGACCGGGAGCGCTTCAAGCAGCCGATACGCGTGCCCCAGCGCGACACGCAATTCGGCGTGTTCAGAAGGTGAGCCCTCAGGGGATACCCATGGACTTCAGCTACACGGAAACACAGACGCAGATTCGTTCCGCCGTGAAAGCCCTGTGCGACGGCTTTGGCCCCGATTACTGGCGCCAGTGCGCGCAGGACGGCGCCTATCCGGAGGCATTTGTCGATGCCATGATCGAGGCAGGCTGGCTGGCCGCGCTGATCCCTGAGGCATACGGCGGTTCCGGGCTGTCGCTGATGGATGCCTGCACCATCCTGGAAGAGGTCAATCGCAACGGTGGCAACAGCGCTTCGTGCCATGCGCAGATGTACACCATGGCCTCAATCCTGCGGCATGGCAGCGAGGCGCAAAAGCGCAAGACGCTGCCGCGCATTGCCGACGGCAGCCTGCGCCTGCAGGCTTTCGGCGTGACCGAGCCCGATGCAGGCTCCAACACGCTGCGCATCAAGACCTTCGCGCGCAAGGTGGCCGGCGGTTATGTCATCAACGGCCAGAAGATATGGACGTCGCGTTACAGCCACTCGCACATGTACCTGCTGATCGCGCGCACCACGCCGTTCGAGGAATCGGCCAAGAAGACCGACGGCCTGAGCCTGTTTCTGGTCGATATCGCCAAGGCTGGCTCCTCGCTCAAGGCCAAGCCGATCCGCACCATGATCAACCACCACACGTTCGAGGTCTTCATTGACAACCTTGAGGTCAGCGACGACGACCGCATCGGCGAAGAAGGCAAGGGCTTTTATTACCTGCTCGACTCGCTGCATTCCGAGCGCCTGCTAGTGGCCAGCGAGGCGATCGGCGACGGCAAGTGGTTTGTCGAAAAGGCCTCGCGTTATGCCAGCGAGCGTGTCGTCTTCGACCGTCCGATCGGTGCCAACCAGGGGGTGCAGTTTCCCATCGCTCGCGCGCATATCAACATCGAAGCCGCCGAACTGATGCGCAACAAGGCCGTCACGCTGTTCGACGCAGGTTTGCCCTGCGGCCGCGAAGCGACTATGGTCAAGTACCTGGCCAGCGAAGCCGCCTGGGAGGCGGCCGAGGCGGCGATGAGCACCTTTGGCGGCTACGGCATAGCCTGCGAGTTTGACATCGAGCGCAAGTGGAAGGAGTCACGGCTGTTTCGGACCGCGCCGATTTCCAACAACCTGGTGCTGGCGCAGGTGGCCGAGCACCTGCTGGGCATGCCCCGATCCTATTGACCGCTTTAAAGCCGCCATTCCCGACCATGGACTACACTACCCTGCGCGTCGAAGCCGCGCCCAACACTGATCCCACTGACGGCATTCGCACTCTGGTGCTGAACCGGCCCGAGGTGATGAATGCGATGAACACGCAGATGTTCGTCGAGTTGCGCGAGGCCTTGCATGAACTGGCTTTTGACGACGCCTTGCGCGTGCTGATCTTCACCGGTGCCGGCAGCCGCGCGTTCTCGGCCGGCGGCGACCTCAAGCAGCGCGACGGGATGACCGACGGCCAGTGGCGGCGCCAGCACCAGCTCGCCGAAGAGGTCTTTCTGGCAGTCAAGGATTTTCCGCAACCGGTGATCGCCGCCGTCGAAGGCCACGCGCATGGTGGTGGCTGCGAACTGGCGCTGATGTGCGACTACATCATCGCCTCGCGCGCGGCGGTGTTTTCGCTGCCCGAACTGCGGCGCGGCATCATGCCTGGCGGCGGTGGCATCCAGAACCTGGTGCGCGCGGTCGGCGTACGGCGGGCCAAGAAGCTGCTGCTCACCGCACAAAGGTTTTCAGCCGAAGAAGCCGCCGAATGGGGCATGGTAACTGACTTGGCCGAGCCGGGCACGGCGCTGGCCGCCGCATTGGCCGACGCGCGCGAAATCGTGCGGGCTGCACCGATGGCCACCCGCTACGCCAAACTGACCGCCTCGCGCGGCGGCGAAATCGACTTTCACAGCGGTTACATGCTCGACATTACGGCCTACAACGTGCTGGTGTCGTCGGCCGATCGACTCGAAGGCGTCAAGGCCTTCAACGAAAAGCGCCCACCGCGCTGGCGCGGGGGCTGACATGTTCCATAAAACCCTGATCGCAGACCTTGTGGTCATAGGCTCGGCACTTCACCTGATTGCCAACGGCCGGATGCAGCGCGTGAACCCAGATTTGCACGTCGCCGGGCGCGGCAGCCCGCCCGCCTTTGCCGGGAACGGAAAGCCAATGTGCAGCGCCGCTGATGGCGCACTGGAGAAAAGCCATGTCCAGTCTGAACCCTTTGTTTGAGAACAACCGTGCCTGGTCGGCGCGCTGCGCGGCCCTGGACCCGCAGTACTTCGAGCGGCTGGCGAGGCAGCAGATGCCACGCTATCTGTGGATCGGCTGCTCCGACAGCCGGGTGCCAGCCAATGAAATCGTGGGCTTGCAGCCGGGCGAGGTGTTCGTGCACCGCAACGTCGGCAACCTGGTGGTGCACTCTGACCTGAACTGCCTGACGGTGCTGCAATATGCGGTCGAGGTGCTCAAGGTCGAGCATGTGCTGGTGGTAGGGCACTACGGTTGCGGCGGCGTGCAGGCCGTGGTCGAACAGCGCCGAACCGGCCTGGCCGACAACTGGCTGCGTCATCTGGAAGACGTGGCGCGCAAGCACGCCGATCGGCTTGACGGCATTTCCTGTGCCGACGAGCGCGCCGCCCGGCTTTGTGAGATGAACGTGATCGAGCAGGTCAGCAATGTGTGCCGCACCACCATCCTGCGTCGTGCTTGGGAGCGCGGGCAGCAAGTCGAGGTGCATGGGCTGGTTTATGGCCTGCGCGATGGCTTGTTGCGGCCGGTGGGTCTCAGTGTCAACGGAGCGCAGGATGGACAAGATCGTTACGTCCAGTCACTGGCTGCGCTCAGTCTGCCGTGAATTGCCGCAAGCGAGGTTCTTGAAAATGATTCCAAACACCCCTGACGCCGCCCCCAGCATTGCCGCGCAGCTGGCTTCGTTCGCGCATGACCTCGAGCCCGGCATGCTGCCGGCGGCCGTGGTCGAACGGGCCAAGCTGCTGATGCTCGACGCACTGGGCATCGCATTAGCGTCGTCACAGCAGGATTTCGCTCACTGCGCCTACCGCGGTCTGCAGGCCTTGGGCGGCGCGGGCGATAGCGCCGTTATGGGCACCTTTGCGCCGTTGCCGTTGCGTGATGCGGTGTTGATGAATGGCATTCTGGTGCATGGATTGGACTTTGAGGATACCCACCCCGGCGCGATCACGCACCCCGGCGCCAGCGCCTTTTCGCTGGCGCTGGGCCTGGCGGCACAGCGGCATGCCACGGGTGCCGAGATGATTGCAGCCTACGTGCTGGCGATTGAGGTCGCAGCCCGCCTGGGTGCAGCGGCCCGGGGCGGCTTCCACGACGTTGGCTTTCATCCGACCGGATTGGTGGGGGCTTTTGGTTGCACGCTGGCGGCGGGCAAGTTGATGGGGCTGGACCGAGCCGGACTCGAACACGCGCAAGGCGTGGTGTTGTCCATGGCTTCCGGCAGCATGGAATTTCTGAGCGACGGTGCCTGGACCAAGCGCATGCACCCGGGCTGGGCCGGTGTCTGCGGACTGACAGCCCCGGCACTGGCCGGAGCCGGTTTTCGCGGCCCTTCGCAACCTTACGAGGGGCGTTTTGGCCTGTACGCCAGTCACCTTGCTGCGCGCGGCCTGCAGGCCGACCTGTCGCAGTGCACGCGCGGCTTGGGCGAGCGCTGGGAAGTGCTCGATGTCGCCGTCAAACTGTATCCGACGTGCCACTTCACGCATGCCAGCATCGACGCCGCCTTGGCGCTGTGGGCCGCTGGTTTGCGCGCCGAGGAGGTGGCATCGGTGCAAGTGCTCCTGCCGCAAGGGGTGCACCCGGTGGTGTGCGAACCCGTTGCGGCCAAGCGCCGCCCGGCCAACGTCTATGAGTCGCAGTTCAGCATTCACCACCTTGTCGCGCTGGCCCTGCTGCGCGGGGAGTTGGGGCTGACCGAACTGGATGCTGCCAACCTGAGCGACCCGCAGGTGCGGGCGCTGGCTGACCGCATAGCGCACGTGGCTGACCCCGAGGCCGATACACGGCCTTCTTTTCGGGCGAACTGCGCGTGCGCACGCACGATGGGCGCAAACTGCGTTGGCGTGAGTCAATGCACCGCGGCGCGCCGGGTCAACCCATCACGGGCGCTGACATCGAGACCAAATTCATGCGCAATGCGCTGCTGGAGCTGCCACGCGATCAAGCGCTGCGCTGGCGCGACGCCGTGCTGGCGGCTGACCGGATCAAAGACGCAGCCACCTTGGCGCGCACCCTGACCCAGTCCAACACCTCCGAAGCACCCTGATGACCACCAGCCAGCCCATGGCCTTTGATGCTGAAAAAGAAAGTTTGGTGCTCGATGCCGTCGCGCGCTTCGTAGAGAGGGAGATCAAGCCGGTGGCGCAGCGGCTCGAACATGCCGACGAGTGGCCGGTCGGCATTGTCGCCGGGATGCGCGAGATGGGCCTGTTTGGCTGCATCATCCGAGAGGAATACGGCGGCCTGGGCCTGTCGGCCAGCACCTATGCCAAGGTTGTGGAGCGCATCGCGCGGGTCTGGATGTCGGTGTCCGGCATCATCAATTCTCACCTCATCATGGCAGCTTGCGTGCAGCGCAACGGCACCGAGGCGCAGCGCCAGCGTTTTCTGCCGCTCTTTGCCAGAGGCGAACTGCGCGGCGGGCTGGCACTGACCGAGCCCGATTGCGGCACCGATCTGCAGGCGGTGCGCACGGTGGCGCGCCGCGACGGTGATCACTACGTCATCAACGGCACCAAGACCTGGATCTCCAACGGCATCCATGGACAGGCCTTTGCCGTGCTGGTCAAGACCGACCCCCAAGCGCAGCCACGGCATCTTGGAATGAGCCTGTTCATCTGCGAGAAAGGCCCGGGCTTCACCTCCACCCGCAAGCTGGAAAAGCTCGGCTACAAGGGCATTGACAGCGCCGAGCTGGTGTTCGACAACTTCCGCGTGCCGTCCGAAAATCTGGTGGGCGGTGTGGAAGGGCAAGGCTTCAAGCAAGTGATGGGCGGGCTCGAGCTTGGGCGCATCAATGTGGCGGCACGCGGCGTGGGTGTGGCGCGCGCCTGCCTGGAGGAATCGGTTGCCTATGCGCAACTGCGGCGCACATTTGGCAAGCCGATCTGCGATCACCAGGCCATTCAGCTCAAGTTGGCTGACATGGCGACCCGGACCGAGGCGGCGCGGCTGCTGGTTGAACAGGCCGCGCGTGCTTATGACGCCGGCCAGCGCTGCGACATGGAAGCCGGTATGGCCAAGCTGTTCGCCAGCGAGGCGGCGGTTGAAAACGCCATGGAGGCCCTGCGCATTCACGGTGCCTACGGCTACTCTAAAGAGCTGAACGTCGAACGCTATTACCGAGACTCGCCGCTGCTGTGCATCGGCGAGGGCACCAACGAACTGCAGCGCCTGATCATTGCCCGCCAACTGGTGGAGCGGAACCCAATCTGAGCTTTCGCCTACGGAGCGATCGAAGTCTCACCCTGCCAGTTTTCCCTGCAGTTCGGCCACGGACTCCGGGTTGACCAGTGAGGAAAGGTCGCCAGGGCTCTCGCCGCGGTACACGGCACGCACGACGCGACGCATGATCTTCATGTTGCGTGTCTTCGGCAGGTCGCTGACCAGCAGCACCTGGCGAGGACGGTAAGACGTGCCCATGCCTGCAACCACGGCCCCCGACAGTTCGGCTTGCAGCACCGCGTCCGCAGCCACGCCGGGCATCGGCACGCAGACGCAGACGATGGCCGAGCCCTTGACCTCGTCGGGCACGCCGATCACGGCTGCCTCCGACACCTTGCCGGTGCCGGTGAGCAGCGTTTCGATTTCCGACGGGCCGGTGCGCTTGCCCGAGACCTTGATCGTGTCGTCGCTGCGGCCGAGGATGTAGAACAGACCGTCTGCGTCACGCATGGCGAAATCGCCATGCACCCACAGGCCGGGGAGGGTACGCCAGTAGCTGTCGAGGTAGCGCTCATCGTCGCGCCACAGGCTTTTGGTAAAGCCGATGTTGGGGTTGCGCAGCACCAGTTCACCGACTTCCCCGGGGCCGACCGGCTGGCCACTTTCGTTCACGATGTCAACGCCTGCACCGAGGCCGCGCGCGCCAAACGAACCAGGACGCAGAGGATGGTGCAGGGTACCGGTGAAATTACAGCCGCCGACCTCGGTGCCGCCCACGATGTTCAGGAACGGAAGCGTCGACTTGCAGACATGCTTGAAGAACCAGCGCCACGGTGCCTCGGTCCAGGCCTCACCGCCTGAGCAAGTGACGCGCAGCGACGACAGGTCGTAGCGTTTGACGTCCTCATCCCCATAGCGCATTAGCCCCCGGATCAGCGTCGGCGCCACCCCGGCATAGCTGACCTGGTGGTCCTGCAGCAAGCGCCAGAAGCGGCCGGTATCGGGAAAGTCGGGTGTGCCTTCGGCCACCAGCAGGCTGCCGCCGAAGTAGCTTGGAATGCAGGCGCACATGGCACCCACCATCCAGCCCATGTCGCTCATGAAGAAGAATCGATCCGTTGGCTTGAAGTCGCCACAGATATGCATGTCGCGCGTGACCATCGAGCCAAGGAAGCTGACATGCGTCCAGACACAGCCCTTGGGCTTGCCGGTGGTGCCGGAGGTGTAGAGCAGCACGGCGGGTGCCTCGGCCTCCATTTCGGCAGTCGGGTGGTCGGCGGGTTGGTTGGCCACCAGCGTGGCCCAGTCGTGGTCGCGTCCGGGTGTCATCGGGCAGGCGAGTGCTTCGCCGAGGTGGCTTAGTACCATTACATGCTGGACGCTTGGCACTTCGGCCAGCGCTTCGTCGAGCACTTGCTTCATGGCCCCTGGATTGCCGCGCCGCCAGGTGCCATCGACTGTCAGCACGGCTTTGGCTTCGCCATCGTTCAGGCGCGAGATGATCGGCTGCGGCCCGAAGCCGGAAAACAGAGGCATCAGGACCGCGCCTATTTTCAGCACCGCAAAAAACGCGATGAAGGTCTCTGGCAGGTTGGGCATGAACAGGCCGACCCGGTCGCCCCGCCCTATGCCAAGCGACGTCATCGCGCCTGCCAGACGGCAAACCTCGGCATCGAACTCGCGATAGCTCAGGCTTCTGCGGTCTTTCGGGTCTTCTCCCTCCCAGACCAGGAAGGTCTGATCCCACACCGGCGTACCGCGGTGCCGGTCCAGACAATTCAAGACGATGTTGGTCGTGCCGCCTACACACCAGCGCGCCCATTCGATGCCGCGCGAGGTGTCGAGCATCTGGGTGTAGGGCTTGTAGAAGCGCATGTCGCAGAAGTCGAGCACCTCTTCCATAAGCCATGCCGGATCGGCATCGGCACGAGCGCTCAAGCTCGCGAAGCTCGATTCGCCAACCTTGCGCAGGAAGGCGGTGAGGTTCGATTGCGCCATCAGGTCCGGGGTCGGCACCCAGTCGAACGGTTGTTTGTTAGAAATCATGACATAATATACACTGAAGGTCGTGCTGGAGTCCAGTGCGGGTGCACGTATAAATTTTCCTTTATTTGGCATGTCAGAAAGGCGGTGTATTCCCATGCATGTCGACGAAGCGATCCGCAGCCGAAAATCGGTCAGGCGTTTTCTGCCCACGCCCATTCCCACCTCGGTCGTTCATCACATCTTGAACGTGGCGGCGCGGGCGCCGAGTGGCAACAATGTGCAGCCGTGGAGGGTTTATGCGGTGGCAGGCGAGGCCCGGCAGCGCTTGTGCGAGTCAATCATCCATGCGGCCACCCACGAAGCCGACCGCCACCTGCCCGAGTACGCCTATTACCCCACGACCTGGGTTGAGCCGTATCTGGAGCGCCGGCGCCGCTGCGGTTTCGGCCTGTATGCCAGCCTGGGCATCGGCCGCGACGATATGGCGGCGCGCGAGCACCAGATGCTGCGCAACTACCTGTTCTTTGAGGCGCCGGTCGGGCTGATAGTCACGCTGGACCGTCGCCTGAACACCGGCAGCTTCATGGACCTGGGGATGTTCATCCAGAACATCCTGATCGCTGCGCGTGCCCAAGGCCTGCACACCTGTGCGCAGGCGGCGTTTGCCTGGTTCCACAAAGTGGCGCGTACCCAGCTGCCGATCGGCGACCACGAGATCCTGGCCTGCGGTATTGCCTTGGGTCACGAAGACCTGTCGGCCCCGGAAAACGCCTTCATTACCGAACGTGCCGAGGTGGATGCCTTCGCCAGCTTCCATGGTTTTTGATCCTCAGGGAGTGATCAAAGTGGATCGCGACCTGAGTTGTTTGCTTTTTTGGAGACCTGCAACATGATTCTGCATAGCCCTGCCACGATTGAACGCTACACGTCTGCCGGATTGTGGGGTGACCGAACGTTGCTCGATGTCGTTGCAACACACGTCACCCATGTTCCTGAACGGGTGGCTATCGTCGACACCCCAGACCGCGAGGCGCTGATCGGCACGCCCGCCACCTCGGTGACCTGGCGCGAGTTCGGTCAGGCCGTTGATGCTATCGCCACTGGGTTGATACGCTGGGGGTTAAAAAAGGATGATGTTGTGGTCGCGCAGCTGCCCAACGTCTGGGAGTTGATTGCGCTGTACTTTGCTGTTTCCCGTGCCGGTGGCGTGCTGTCGCCTGTGGCGATGCAGTGGCGCGAAACCGAGTTGCGCAACGTTTTTGATACCAGTCAGGCACGGCTGTACATCGGCGTGAAGGACTTCAAGGGCTTCAATCACATCGCCATGGCTGACAAGCTGGGCTGCAATACATTGGTGCTCGAAGACATCACTGCCATGTCCGCGCAGGCACCGGACCTGGCGTTGCTGGACGCGATCAGTATCGGTCCCAACGATATCTTCAGCATCTGCTGGTCCTCGGGGACCGAATCTTATTCCAAGGGCTGCCCGATGTCGCATAACAACTGGATTTACCAGATGCGGCTTGTGCCCAGTACAGCGGGCATCCAGGAGGGCGACCGTGTGCTGGCACCTGCACCGATGGTCAACATGACTGGCGCCGTAGCATGGATGAGCTGGTTGGCGGCACGTGGCACGCTGTTGTTGCACCATCCGCTCAACGTTGAGCTGTTTCTCAAGCAGATACTCACGGAGCGGGTTCAGTTCACGATTCTGGTGCCGGCGATTCTGAACATGATTCTGAAGCTGCCCAACGTCGACCAGCTTGACCTCTCGTCGATCCGCTCGATCGCCACCGGTTCGGCACCGCCGTCGCGTTGGAGCATGGAAGAGTTCAAACGGCGCTGGAACATCGAAATCTGCAACCTGTGGGGTCAGACCGAGGGCACAGGCTTGGTGGGGGGGCCAGTCGATGTGCCGGACTTCGCCATGCGCTCGGACCATTTCCCCTGGTGGGGCAAGCCAGGGCTTGAATGGCCGTCCAATATGGAAGGCGTGCAGGCCAAGCTGCTCGACGAGCAAGACCGGGAGTGCACGCAGCCGGGCCAGGTAGGCGAATTGGTTTTCCGTGGGCCGAACGTATTTGCCGGTTACTACCGGCGGTCCGACCTTGCGCAGAACTCGTTCACGCCGGACGGCTTCTTTCGTACCGGCGATTTCTTCATCGTGCGTGACGAGCGCCATGTTGGTTTTTTTGACCGCAAGAAAGACATCATCATCCGCGGCGGCTTCAATATCAGCGCTGCCGAGGTGGAGAATCTGGTGTTGACCCACCCTGGCGTGCAAGAGGTGGCGGCGGTGGCTGTACCCGACGACATCATGGGCGAGAAGACCTGCATCATGGTCGTGCCCAAGGACAAGGCGCAGCCGCCGACGCTGGAAGATATCGTCGCGCACCTGCGGCAGATTGGCGTGGCAGCTTACAAGCTGCCGGAGCGGCTGGAGTTGATCGATGTGATCCCGCGCAATCCGGTGGGCAAAATCCTCAAGGTGCAATTGCGTCAGCATTTGCGCGCACCCGCAACCTGAATTACTTCCCGATCCGACTTCCCATGACACGTTTCAAATCTTCCTCGTCATCACGGCGGACGCTTCGCGGGCAGACAGCGATCATCGGTGCTGGTCTTTCGGCAGTCGGACGCGTGCCGGGCAAGAGTGCACTCGCGCTGGCAGCGGATGCTGCGGGAAAGGCGCTGGCCGAGGCAGGCATCGACAAGCGTGAGGTGGATGGTGTGCTCTCAAGCGCCGCCTTCGCCTCGCCGTTTCATCGCTTCAGCGTCGCCTTCAGCGAGTACCTCGGCATCCAGCCCACATTCTCCAACACGCTGCAGGTCTCGGGCGCCACGGCGGCGACGATGTTCAATAGCGCCGCCGCCGCGATTGCCAGTGGCCTGGCCGAAACCGTGCTGGTGGTCGGTGGAGACAGCCTGCTGACCGGCCTGTCGCCCGACCTCGCCTTGCGTTCGATGACCGAAAGCCGTGACCAGCAATACGAGATGCCGTTCGGCATTCCCGTGGCCAACACCTTCGCCATGACCGCGCATCGGCACATGAGGGAGTTCGGTACCACCCCAGAGCAATTGGCCAAGGTGGCGGTGATCCACCGTGAACACGCGCGCCGCACGCCGGGGGCGCAGATGACCGACCCCCTCACCGTCGACGACGTGCTCAACTCGGGCATGGTGACAAGCCCCTACCACAAGCTGGACTGTTCTTTGATTTCGGATGGCGGCGCGGCTTTCGTCGTTACTTCGGCCGAGCGCGCGAAGGCCTTGGGCATTGGCAAGCCGGTCTACATTCTGGGTGGCGGCGAATGCTACACGCACGAGCACATCTTTTTGATGCCCTCGCTCACCACCACCGGCGCGGTGCAGTCGAGTGCCAAAGCCTATGCCATGGCCGGCTACGGCCCCAAGGATATTGACGTGGCCGGGGTCTACGATTGCTTCACCGGCACGGTGATCATGATGCTGGAAGATCTTGGCTTCTGTGCCAAAGGTGAGGGCGGGCCTTTTGTCGACGCTGGTCAGATCACCTACGGAGGTGTCATTCCATGCAACACGCACGGCGGCCTGCTGTCGTTCGCGCACTCGGGCATGCCGGGCTCCCTGTTCCACTTTTATGAGGTTATCAACCAGCTGCGTGGACGTTGCGGCGACCGCCAGGTGGTGGGTGCCGAACTTGGCCTGGTACACAGCCTGGGGGCAGGCTTCGCAACCAACGCAACGACTATTTTGGGAACGGAGGCGACCCTGTGATCAACCCCAAAGATGCCCACATCAAGCCGATGCCCATGCCAGATGCCGATTCGCAAGCTTTCTGGCAGGGCATCAACGAGGGCAAGTTGCTGTTGCAGCACTGCCAGGCGTGCGCTCACGTGCAGTACTACCAGCAGGCCATTTGCCGCGCGTGCGGCAGTGAGCGCCTGGAGCACCGTGCTGCCAGCGGCCGCGGCAAAGTGCATTCCTTTAGCGTCGTTCACCGGGCTCCCGGGCCGGCTTTCAAACAGGACACGCCATATGCCGTGATCCTGGTCGAACTCGAAGAAGGCCCGCGGATGATCAGCTCCTTTGTGGGTGCAGATCCATCAGTTGTGAGTTTCGACATGGCAGTCGAGTTGGTCTGCGAGCCCGCCGGGGGCGGCATGGTACTTCCGCGATTCCGGGCGGCCTGATTGTACCTGATTTCAGGAACGCAGCAGGGCTATCATTTACGAGCCGCCATGAATGACCCTAGAAACGGCATTTGGCCGCGCCCTAGGATGGCGCAATCGCGTACGTAGCGCCCTCACCCAGGAAGTCTGGGTTCATGCGCGTGCCGGGTCCATCGGGGATGCATGCAGTCAATTGCCGTTTCTAGATTCAGTGTCGATTAGACGCAATTAACCAGCGGCTTGGTATAGATGCGGTAGGTGCCGATGCCGCGCGAAACGATGTCGCCGTCGAGTGCGTCGAGCGTCACTTTGACAGAGACTTAGGCCAGCGTCTTGCCGATGTGGTCTGGCGTTGCAGATGCAAATAGAATACCCGTGCTGACCGCACGCATGAAATCCACGGTGAGCGTGACCGTCACGGACGACTGGATAAGCTGGCCGCTGCCAGGGATGGGTCGGTCAATCAGCGATCTGCCCCCGACCGCATCGAGCAAGGTCAAGGGCACGCCGCCGTGCAGCACGCCGTGGGGGTTGAGGTGGTCGCGCCGGATTGGCAGCCGGAAATACAGGCCGCGCTCGTTGTTCAGGATATCGTATCCCACGAGCTGCTGAAACGGCCCGTGGAAGTAGCTTGCCGACGCAGAAGGGTCCTGCGCGCTCAAGTGGGTTCCACTATGAAATAGTCTGGCTTGCCGGCAGGCCAGAACTCGCCCCACAGCAGCATTCCGCCCTCGACGTTGAGCACCTCGCCGGTGATGAACTTGCCGGATGGCCCCGCCAGGTACACCACTGCTTCGGCGATATCTTGCACGTCGCCAGCGCGTTTCATCGGGTTGCAGGAATAAAAGGTGGAAACGTTTTCTTCTCGGTAATTGTTGAAGCCATTGCTCTCGATGGCTCCGGCCCCGATGCAGTTGAGGCGGATGCCGTGTTCGGCCCATTCGATGGCCAGCGTGCGCGACAGCGCGATCACGCCGGCGCGCGAAGCGGTGGTGTGCGCCATGCCCGTGAGGCCACGGTCGATGGCGGCGGTGATGTTGACGATGTTGCCGGGCCGACCCTGCTCCACCCAACGCTTGGCCGCGCCCTGCATCATGAACCATGTGCCGTTGAGGTTGGTGTCGATCACAGCGTTCCAGCCCTTGACGGTGAAGTCCATCGCATGGGCGGCGAACTGGCCGCCAGCATTGTTGACCAGTACGTCGATGCCACCAAAACGCTCCCAGACTGCAGCCAACAGGGCGTCCACCTGCTCGGGGTCGCGGATTGTCATGGGGTAGATAAACACCTCGCGTCCCGACAGCGCGCGTAGTTTTTCGGCGCAGTCCTCCAGGTTGTCGGCCTTGCGCCCGCACAGGGCGAGCGTGGCGCCAAGTCGCGCAAACAGGAAGGCGATGGCCTTGCCGATGCCGCTACCGGCACCCGATACCAGCACCACCTTGCCGGCGAAAAGGTCGTCACGGTAAACCGTGGGCAACGCGGCCAGGGCTTGGTCACCCGGGCCGAACTTGGGGTTTGGTGTGGCGGCTGAATTCATGCGTTCACCTTGAAGTAGTCGGGTTTGGCGATGGTCCAAGCCTCGCCCCAGAGCACACCGCCGCCATCCACAGTGAGCAGCTCGCCGGTGATGAACTTGCCGCTGGGCGCGCTGAGGTACACCACGGCTTCAGCGACGTCCTGCACGTCACCGACATGCTTCATCGGGTTGGCTCCGGCGAAGGCTTTTACCGCTTCTGGCGAGTACTGCCGGAAGCCCGTGCTGGCAATTGCGCCTGGTGCGATGCAGTTGACCCGGATGCCGTATTGCGCCCACTCCACCGCGACCGTCTTGGACAGGTAGGTGACTGCAGCGCGCGCGGCGCAGGTGTGGGCCACTCCCGGCATGCCGCGCTGGAAGGTGGCGACGATGTTGACGATGTTGCCCTGGGTGCAAGTATCTCTCCAGCGGCGGGCAATGGCATGCATCATGTACCAGGTGCCGTTGAGGTTGGTGTCGATCACCGCTTTCCAGCCCTTGACGCTGTAGTCCAGCGCCCGCTGAGGAAACTGCCCGCCCGCATTGTTGACCAGTACGTCAATGCGGCCAAAGTGCAGCCAAGCAACGTCGATCAACCGGTCGACCTGCTCGGGTTCGCGAATGTTGGTGACTTGCACCAGAACGTCGGGGCTGCCCAGCCGGCGCAACCACTCGGCGCAGGATTCGAGTTTGGCCGGGTCGCGACCGCAGATCACGAGCCGGGCACCGAGCCGTGCGTAGAGGAAGGCAATGGCCTTGCCGATGCCGCTGCCAGCGCCGCTGACGATGGCCACCTGCCCGGCGAAGAGGCCTGGCTGGTAGACGGTGGGACGGGCGGCGAGGGCCTCGTCGTCGAATCCGAAGGGGGTGGGTTCGGTCATGGGGCGCGCCTTTAGAAACGGAAGATGCCGTAGTGCGGATCGGCGATGGGAGCGTGCGAGGCCGCTGACAGGGCCATGCCGAGCGCATTGCGGGTATCGACGGGTGCCAGCAGTCCATCGTCCCACAGGCGCGATGTGCCGAAGTAGGCGTTGGACTCGCGCTCCGCCTTTTCATAGACCCGTTGCCGCAGCGCCTGGATTTCATCTGCGGCGGGTTCGTTCCCCTTGCGCCGCAACTGTGCGATTTTTACGTCGGCCAGGGTGTTTGCTGCCTGCTCTGGTCCCATCACGCCCATATGCACGTTGGGCCAGGCCCAGAGCATGCGCGGGTCCCAGGCGCGGCCGCACATGCCGTAGTAGCCGGCGCCGAAGGCGGCGCTGGTGATGACCGTGAACTTGGGCACCTCACTGCCAGCCTGGGCCATCAGCATTTTTGCGCCGTCCTTGGTGATGCCTTCCATTTCGTAGCCGCGGCCTATCATGTAGCCGGTGGTGTTTTGGAGAAACAGCAATGGCGTGCGGTTCTGGTTACACAGCGAGATGAAGTGCGCCGCTTTCTTGGAGCTGTCGCTGAACAGCACGCCGTTGTTGGCCAGGATACCCACGCGGTAGCCCCAGATGTACGCGTAGCCGCAGATCAGCGTCGTGCCATAGGCTGGCTGGTATTCGTGGAAACGGCTGCCATCGACGATGCGGGCAATGAGTTCGCGCTGATCGAACTGTACCTTATGGTCGGGCGAAACGATTCCATGGATTTCGTCCGGGTCGTAGTAGGGCGCCTCGGGTTCGCGCTCGGGCAGGAAGCTGCGCGTCGGCGGCTTGAACTGGGCCACGATGTCGCGGCAGATTTCAAACGCATGCGCCTCGCTGTTGGCTGGATAGTCCACCGTGCCAGAAACCTGGGTGTGCAGGTCGCAGCCGCCAATCTCGTCTGCGGTATGCTCCTCGCCGGTAGCAGCCTTGACCAGCGGCGGGCCGCCCAGGAACACCCCGCCGGTGCCACGCACGATGATGCTGTAGTCGCACAACGCCGGAATGTAGGCGCCGCCGGCCGTACAGTGGCCGAAAACGATGGCGACCTGCGGCACGTTGGCCTTCGACAGCAGGCACTGGTTGCGGAAAACCTTGCCGCCCTCGATGTACACGCCTGATAGTTCTTCGAGAAAGGCGCCGCCACTGTCGCACAGGTGGATCACCGGCAGGCGGTTTTCCAGCGCGATGTCGAGCAGGCGACTTAGCTTGCGTGGCGTAAGGGTGTACCAGACGCCCCCCTTGACGCTGGAGTCGTCGGCATGGATCAGCACCTCACGGCCACTGACCACACCCAGGCCGGTGACGACGTTGGCGCCTGGCACCTCGCCGTTGTAGTCATCGCAGGCAGCCAGGGCCGAGAATTCGAGGAAGGGCGTGCCGGGGTCGAGCAGCAGATCCAGGCGCTCGCGCACCAGCAGCTTGCCTTGATCGCGTACACGCTTGATTTCGTGCGCCGGGCGCTGGTGGCGGGTGATCTGCATGCGCTCACGGTACTTCGTGACGATGGCTGTCATTGCCTTGTAGTTGCCACGGTACGCCGGGGACGAAGTGTCAATGCGGGATTCGATGCGTTTCATGGCGTGAGGCAAAAGTTTTTGGGGCTCAGGCGTCGGCCAGCGTCAACAAAATTGCCTTGAGTCCGAAGGTGGCTCCAACGCCAAAATGCACGGCCTGGATGCGCGCGTCACGGGGCGCGACCAGTGTGGTTTCGAGCTTCATGCTCTCGATCACCAACAGCGACTGGCCGGCGTTCACCATGTCGCCCTCGCACACGTGAACGGCGATGATGGTGCCAGGCATCGGTGCAACCAGCGTGTCGGACGCACCAACGCGGGCTTGTCCGGCACCACCCGCGGCGTCCACCGTCTCGATCTCGATGGCACCGCTGAGGTTGCTGTGCACGAAAACCGACTTCTCACTGCAAGCGACCCAGACATCGTGCGCCTGTCCGTCTATGTGCAAGCGCTGGCGGTCGTCGGGCAGGGCTTCGGCGTGCACGTCAATGCGGCGACCATCGCGCAGAATGGAAAATCCTCCATGGACGCTGCGGGTTACCACAACGTCATGGGTTTGTCCGTCTATCAGGTAGCGTCGGCGCATCGTCAATTCCTCCAGGCGCCCATTGCGGCATGCATCGCGGGCACGCTGCGCACCGCGCGCAGCAACTCGCGATCAGACAGCACGGCCGCGGCGATGGCCATGTCGGTGTCGGCCTCGCCTGGCGGTGCGGCGCGCAGCTCGTCGGCGCAGCGCGCCAGCATGCCGGTGTCGGCTCGGCCTTCCATGAATTCGGGATGGAGCAAAACACGGGTCAGGTAGCGCGCATTGGTGGTCAGGCCCAACAGCACGGTGTCCTGCAGCGCACGCACTGAACGCGCGATGGCCTCGTCGCGCGTGGCGCCGTGGCAGATGATTTTGGCGATCATCGGGTCAAAGGCGGCGGTCACGGCCTGGCCTTCGCGCACGCCTGAATCGACGCGCACGCCGGGCCCCGCAGGCGCTTGCCAGCGCAGGATTTTGCCGATGGCCGGGCGGAAGTCATGCGCCGCGTCCTCGGCATAGAGCCGGCATTCAATGGCATGGCCTTGCTGCGCAATATCGGACTGGGCGAAGGCCAGCGGCTCGCCGCGCGCTACCCGCACCTGCTCGCGCACCAGGTCGATGCCCGTGACCATCTCGGTCACCGGGTGCTCGACCTGCAACCGTGTGTTCATCTCGAGAAAGTAAAACTCCCCGCCCGCGCCATAAATGAATTCAACCGTACCGGCGCCGCGGTAGCCGCATGCGCGGGCGATGCCCGCCGCAGCCTCGCAGATATCGCGCCGCTGCTTGCCGGTCAGCGCGGGCGAGGGGGTTTCTTCGATGATCTTCTGGAAGCGCCGCTGCACCGAACATTCGCGCTCCCACAGGTGGACCACCTGACCGGATTCATCGCCCAGCACCTGCACCTCGAGGTGGCGCGGGCGCTCAACGTAGCGCTCGACGAACAGGCGGCCGTCGCCAAAGTAGCGTTCGCCCTCACGGCGCGCAGTGGCAACCTCGGCCTCGAGATGGGCCAGGTCTCGCACGATGCGCATTCCCTTGCCGCCACCACCTGCCGAGGGCTTGATCAGCAGCGGCGAGCCCACCTGGCGGGCGCGTTCGAGAAAAGTCTCCGGGTCGTCGTCCTCAATCGCGCCGGGTGCCACTGGAAATCCGCGTTCGGCCACAAAGTTGCGGGCGCGCACCTTATCGCCCATCAGCTCAATGGTGTCGGCACGGGGCCCGATGAACACAATGCCTGCCTGCATCAGAGTACGGGCAAAAGCCGTGTTCTCGGACAAGAAGCCGTAGCCGGGGTGTACCGCCTGCGCCCCCGTGCTGCGGCAAGCTTCGACGACTTGGGCGATGTCGAGGTAGGCTGCCACTGGCGTCGCACCGTGCAGCTCGACGGCCTGGTCAGCCTCCAGCACTGCCGGACTACCGGCATCCACCGCATGGTAAGCAACCACGGTGGAAAGCCCCATGGCCTTCAGACTGCGATGAATCCGCAGCGCGATTTCCCCCCGGTTGGCGATCAGAACTTTTTGGAATACCGGCATATGAGGACAGGTCAATGGCGACGCAGGTATCAGTCGACCACCGGCAGGGGCTCGGACACACGCTCGAACCGGGAATTCTTGGCATCTGAGCGCAAGACCAGAATACTGCTTGGTGAGTGACGTACGCCGGTTGCGAAGCTGATCGGCGATGCCAAGCCGTCGGTGCCAAAGTTTTTGGTTGCTTCGAGTTTGTCGACGACACAGGCACGCGTCAATGCTTTGCCACAGCGTTTGATGGCATCTTCCATCAACAGCGCGCCAATGTAGGCCGTGATCGAGTAGCGGTTGAGCGATTTCAGCTCGTCTGATGAAAGGTACTTCTGGGCCAGTCCCATGAACTTGGCCATCCCCGGAACAGACAGGTCTGTCAGAGGCGGCACGTAATCGGCGACGAAATAGCCATCTCCCGCAGCGCCAGCGAGCGCCTGCACCGGTGTCAGATGGGCCGAGTGCACCGTCAGAATGGTCAGCGGCATCTGGTTTTTGGCAGCTTCCTTCATTAGCATGGAGTGCTCGGCTACCACACCGCCCGACAAGAGGAAGGTCGCTCCGGCCTGCTTAAGGCTGAGCATCTCGGCCGAGAAATCCTTGGTACCGCGTTTGAAGGAGATATCGGACACGCTGTTGAGCCCGAGTTCCTTGACGGCCTTCTGGTAGCCACAACGCACGTCGCTGCCGAACTCGTCGTCTTGGTAGACGATCGCGAACTTCTCCTTCTGCAGTTTCCTGCTCGTCACCATGTGCCTCATCGCGGCGCTGACCTCCTGGCAATAGGTGGGCCCGACCACGAACACGGTCTTGTTGGGGGGCGTGAAATGGGCGGCCGCCACCGCCATGGCATTGATCGTCGGAATCTGCTGCTCGTTGATGTAGGGGATCATCGCCTGCAGCATCGCCGACCCTGAGGTGCCGATGAGTCCGAAGATGTTCTCGACCTCGACCAGTTTCTTGACGCTCTGCAAGGCGCGCTGTGGCACGTAGCCGTCGTCGTCCTGGCGGATATCCACCTTGCGGCCGTTGATGCCTCCGCGAGCGTTAACGTCTTGTTCCCACACCCGCAGGGCGAGCATGTGAGCCTTGCCGAGCAGGCTTGCCGGACCGCTGACGGGTGTCACCGAGCCGAGAACGATCTTGGTGTCGGTCACGCCAGGCTCCGCTGCCACTGGTGTTGCGGCAATGGCGGCCGCCATGCCGATCAGGCTGGCAACCGCGAGTCGGTTGAGTTTTTGAATCATGAAAGACACTCCTCTATTGATGGGTGAAACGGGGATGGAACTCATTGCTGCAAGAGCGCTACCCAGGGCCATTGTGACGAGGGTGCCCAGGTAATGGCGCATGGTCAACTTGTGGATCTTTCGCATCTCAGGTCTCCTTTTGAGCATCAGCAGCGGCGGTCGTTCCCCGCCGAGGTGCTTAGAAACGGAAGGGCCAGTTGGTCCAGTAGTGCTTGATGTCGTGCCAGCGTCCCACCAACCCGTCGGGTTCAAAGCGCAGGAACAGCACGATCGCGAGCCCGTATATCACGCCTTTGATTTCGTAGGCGGCAGTGGAGCCTGACCCGCCGAAGCTGGCGCCGATCATGCCGAACAAAAAGCCCAGTCCTTCATTCAGCAAGACGATGAAAGCAGTACCAAGCAAGGCTCCGGCCACCGTGCCGAGCCCACCGACGATGAGCATCGATAGTGCCTCGATCGATATCAGCAGGCTGAAGCTGTCGACATTCAGGTAACGTGTGTAAAACGCCAGCAATCCGCCGGCGATTCCCGTGTAGAAGGCGCTGATCATGAACGCCAGCAACTTGTAGCGGATCAGGTTGACGCCCATCGCCTTGGCGGCGATGTCATGCTCCCGAATGGCCAGGAAAGCCCGGCCGATGCGGCTGCGCAGGATGTTCAGGGTAATGAAGGTGAACACCACCAGGAATGCGAGAACCACGTAGTAGTAACCGCGCTCTGCGCCAAGTGGGTGGCCGAACAACGAGGGCTGCGGGACCGTCAGGCCTTCCGACCCCCCCGTGAGGGTGCCGCCATTGAGAATCAGATGGTTGATGATCACGGCGAAGGCCATTGTCGTAATGGCCAGGTACAGGCCCTTGAGCCGCAGCGACGGTATGCCCACGATGACGCCTGCGATGGCTGCGCTCACGCCGCCGACCAATATAGCCGGCAGCATTGACCAACCCAGCTTGCTGGCCACGATGCCAGTCGCGTAGGCGCCGACCGCCAGAAACCCGGAGTGCCCGAGCGAGATCAGCCCGGTGGTGCCGGTCAGCAGATTGAGGCCCAGCACCCCCACCGCCGTGATCAGGAGCAGCAGCAGCACGGACACGTAGTACGTGGGCAACACCAGCGGCGCAGCGAGCAGGAACGCCACCAGCACACATGACCAGAAGACGACAGCGACCGAGTCGGTCAGTGCCAGCAGTTCGCGATAGTTTTGTTTGAAATTCCCGCTACGCATCAGACACGCTCGATATCAGGTTTGCCGAACAGGCCATAGGGCCTGACCATGAGGACGACCAGAATAAGTACAAAGCCGGCGATTTCTTTCATGCCGCGGCCAATGTAACCTTCAGACAGGTTTTCGACGACGCCGATTAGAACGCCACCCAGTGCGGCACCGAACACCGAGTCCAGTCCGCCGAGAATCACCGCCGGAAAGCTGCGCAGACCCGTTGTCCACATGCCGGGATTGACGTCGTAGATCACGCCGATCAGCACTCCGGCTATGGCGGCGAGGCCGGCCGACAGGGCCCACGACAGCGCGAAAATGCGCTTGACATTGATACCCATCAGCAGCGCCGCGGTCTGCAGGTTGGCGGTCGCGCGCATCGCGATGCCGACCCGTGAATAGCGGAAGAAGGCCCAAAGACCGATCAGCACCGCAGCCATGAGTCCCAAGGCGTACAGTTGTGCCGGGTACAGACCGGCGGGCCCGATCCTGATGACTTCGGTGGACAGGCCTGTATTCATCGGCATCGGGTCGGCACCCCAGATGAGCACGACTACCGAGCGCAGAATCACGGCCAGCCCGATGGTCACCATCACCGTCGAAAAGACCGGCTGGCCGAGCATGGGCCGGATCAGCAAAACCTCGACCATCAGACCGATCAGTACCGAGATCGCCACTGTTGCCGCGAGCATCGGCCAGAAGCCAAAGTGCAATGTATCTGCCAGGGTGAATGCGATGTAGGACACCAGCATCATCATCTCGCCCTGGGCGAAGTTCACCACGCCGGTGGCGCGGTAGATCATCGCAAAGCCCATGCCGATGAAGCCATAGATCAGACCGACGGCCATACCGGAAATGAGTAGCTGAAGAAAATAGTCCATCAGGCATTTCCCCCGCCGTAAATGATCGCGATCTCGCGAGAAAAAGTTTTTTCGATCACGTTGCGGCGCACTTTCTGGGTGGCGGTGAGTTCACCGTCATCGTGGTCGAGTTCCTTTTCCAGGATCAGGAACTTGCGGATATTTTCGACTCGCGCAAACAGTTTGTTGACGCGCTTGACGTCTTCGTCGATCAGCTCGCGCACCTCGGGCAGCAAGGCCAGGCTCTTGTAGGTGGTGTAGGCCAGTTTGCGCTCCTGTGCCCACTTGCCCACCGTTTCGTAGTCGATCTGGATGAGCGCGGACAGGTAATGGCGACCGTCGCCCAGAATGATGGCCTCGCGCACGTACAGGCTGTCCTTGAGTGCGTTCTCGATTTCGGACGGGGCGATGTTCTTTCCCCCGCTGGTGATGATGATGGCCTTCTTGCGGTCGGCGATCATCAGTTCGCCGTTGTCGGCGAGTGCCACGATGTCGCCGGTGTGCAGCCAGCCATCGACCACGGTCTTGGCGGTGGCGCCATCGTCGTGGAGATACCCCTTGAACACGGCGGGGTGCTTGATGATCAGCTCGCCGTCGTCGGCGATCTTCCAGTTCAGGCCGTCGATCGGCAGTCCGGTGGCGCCCAGCCTGGCCGCTTTTTCATGCTGGAAGAAGACCACCCCCCCGGACTCGGTCATGCCGTATACCTGGAACACCGGAAGACCGAGGACGCGGAAAAACTTCAGCACTTCGGGCGAGACGCTGGCGCCGCCGCAGAACCCGCAGCGCATGCGGTCCAGACCGATGAACTTTTGCAGGTTGCGAAACATCACCAGCCAGAGCAGGAAGAACTGCAGCCGGTCGGTGAGTGAGCGTCGTCCTTCTCGTGCCTCGACGCGCTCGAACAGCCGCTGTCCGGCCGCCATGCAGCGCGAGAATGCCCAGCGTTGAAAGCGCGAGGCATCCTGCATGCGAATCAGAATGCCTTGTTGCAACTTCTCCCAGATGCGCGGCACGCCCAGAAACACCCTTGGCGCAATTTCGCGCAAATTGACGGCGACGGTGTCGATCGATTCGGCGTAGTTGACCACGCCGCCAGTGAGCAGGTGCAAAACGGTCGAGAAGGCACGTTCCGCCACGTGGCACAGTGGCAGGTAGCACACCACCTCGTAGTTGTGACGGTCCAGCCTGAAATGGGTCTTGAGCTTGTCCACCGTGACGATCAGGTTGCGGTGTGAGAGCATTGCGCCCTTTGGGGGGCCGGTGGTTCCCGAGGTGTAGACGAGCATGCATGTGTCGTCGGGCTGGGTTTGCTCAATGGCACGGTCAAATGCTCTCGCGTTCTCGGGCGACGATGCAAAGTACTGGTCGCCGAGTTCGAGTACATCCTCGAACGACATCAGCTTGTCGAGCTTGTAGCCGCGCATGCCTTTCATGTCGGCGCAGATGATCTTTACCACATCGGGCAAACCGGTCGCGTGCTTGTCCATCGCATCGAGCACCTTGTCCACCTGCTCCTGGTCGCCGCAGACCACGAACTTGCTGTTCGAGTGATGCACGATGTACTGTAGTTCCGGCCACGGATTGGTGGGGTAGATCCCCACCACCACGCCGCCGATGGCCTGCGTGGCTAGGTCAGCGAACATCCACTCCGGGCTGTCCTCGCTGGCGATGGCCAGCCGGTCGCCCTTGTTGAAGCCCAGGGACTTCAGTCCCAGGGCGAAGCGGCGCGCCGTTTCAAAATAGTGCTGCCAGGTCATCCGGTTCCAGATGCCGTAGTCCTTTTCCCGAAAGGCCAGCGAATCCGGGGTGCTTTGCGCCCAATGCTGCAACAGCTTGGGAAGGGTGGCGTTACCGTCGCGCAGCTTGGTCTCCAGGGAGTCGATCACGCAGCCTCCTTTGTTTTGCTGCCCAGGTAGGCGTCGATCACCGCCGGGTTTGCCGATATCTCGGCGGGCGTGCCTTCGCCGATCTTGCGCCCGAAGTTGAGCACACAGATGCGGTCGGAGATGTCCATCACGATGCCCATGTCATGCTCAACCATAAGCACCGAGATCCCTAATTCGTCGCGGATGTCGAGCACGAAGCGGGCAATGTCTTCGGTTTCTTCGCTGTTCATTCCCGACACCATTTCGTCCAGCAGCAGCAGCTTGGGTTGCGTGGCCAGTGCGCGCCCAAGTTCGACCCGCTTTTGAAGCCCGTAGGACAAGGTGCCCACCGGCATGTTGCGGACTTCCTCGATCTCCAGAAAATCGATGATCTCCTCGACCTTGCGGCGGTGCTCCATTTCTTCGCGTCGCGCCCGCCCGAAGAACCAAGAGGCATCCAGCACATTCGTCGCCATGTGGCAATGGCGACCTACCAGGAGGTTGTCCACCACGCTGGCATGCTTGAATACTGCCAGGTTCTGGAAAGTTCGACCGATGCCGATGGCGGCCAGACGATGCGTGGGTATGCCGGTGATGTCGCGACCGTCAAAATGCACCGTGCCGCTGCTGGGCTTGACCACACTGCTGATCATGTTGAACGTTGTTGTCTTGCCGGCCCCGTTGGGGCCGATCAGAGAATAGATCTCGCCGCGCTTGACGTGAAAGCTGACGCCGGCCACGGCCTCGACGCCGCCGAATCGCTTGGACAGGGTTTCGACCCTCAGCAAATCGTCGTTCATGATGCTTCTCAGGATAGCCAGCGCTTGCGCCGCTTGTAGTGTTTTACGTCGCGCATGTTCTTGCGCGATCCGCCCTCGCCGAAGCCAAGGTAGAACTCGCGCACGTCTTCATTGCGCAGCATCTTGTCCGCCGGGCCATCAAGCACTACGCGGCCATTTTCCATGATGTAACCGTAGTCGGCGATGGCCAGTGCCATCTGCGCGTTCTGCTCCACCAGGAGAATGCCCATGCCGTCTTGACGGCAGAGGCGGGTGACGATCTCGAATATCTCTTCGGTGATTTGCGGTGCAAGGCCGAGCGTCGGCTCGTCGAGCATCAGTAGCTTCGGGGCCGACATAAGGGCGCGACCGATGGCTACCATCTGCTGCTCGCCGCCCGAAAGATAGCCCGACACCGTGGTGCGTTTGTTCACCAGTCGCGGGAACAGGCTGTACACCATGTCGATCCGGCGTTTGGCGTCGGCCCGGCTTCGCGTGTAGCCACCCATCACGAGATTCTCTTCAACCGTCAACTGGTCGAAAAGGCGGCGCCCCTCGGGTACCATCACCACACCCGTGCGCACAATCTCGTCCGGCGGCAACCCGGCAAGTGGACGACCTTCGAAGATGATCTGGCCGCCCTTGATTTCGCCATTTTCCGGGTAAAGGACGCCGCAAATGCCTTTGAGCGTGGTCGATTTGCCTGCCCCGTTGGAACCCAACAGCGCGACGATGCTTCCCTTGCTGACCGACAACGACGCTTCTCTTACCGCTTCGATGGTGTTGTCGTAAACGATCTGAACATTCGTGAGATTCAGCATGACAGTTTGCTCCATGCGCCACGCTGCGGGGGTGTGGGTATCGAGCGGCCCTTCCGCCCCCCCCGGCCGGGTCCACGGTCACTCCCTTTGGCGTCTAGGGAATGTGTCGAATGCGAAGTGAGTCTTTGCAAGGATTCTCCAGTGTGGACTGTGTCGGGGCAGGGAGGATGCCTGTCTTGTTTTTCCTTGTCAGTTAAAACACGCATCGCTCCCGCTAACATCACGAATCTAACGATAGTTAGGTGTGTGGCCAATTAGGAAAAACCCTGAACTGGAAACGAGCCCCTCGGTTGTGATCAAAAACTTTCCCGGGACCCCTGCCGGAGGTTCGTTATTGATCCGGCTACATGCCGCCGTAATTCGGCCCGCCGCCGCCTTCTGGCGTGACCCAGACGATGTTTTGCGTCGGGTCCTTGATGTCGCAGGTCTTGCAATGCACGCAGTTCTGCGCATTGATCTGCAGTCGGTCGCTGTTGTCGGGGTTCTTGACGAACTCATAGACCCCAGCCGGGCAGTAGCGCGATTCGGGCCCGGCATAGGTGGCCAGGTTGAAGTTGACTGGTAAGCTGGCATCTTTCAGCGTCAGGTGCGTCGGCTGTTGCTCTTCATGGTTGGTGTTGGACACGAACACCGAACTCAAGCGGTCAAAGGTGATCTTGTTGTCGGGCTTGGGGTAAGCAATCTGCCGGGACTCCGAGGCGGGCTTGAGCTTGGCGTGGTCGGGCACGCGATTGTGGACAGTCCAGGGTGGCGCTTTGAAACCGAGTTTGGGCAGCAACCACAGCTCGATGCCGTTCATGATGGATGACAGGTACAGGCCTTTCTTCATCCACTGCTTGGTGTTGCGCGAAGCATCCAGTTCTTCAAACAGCCAGCTCTTCTCAAAAGCTTCGGGGTAGGCAGTGAGTTCATCGTGTTGGCGGCCACCCGTCACCGCAGCATACGCCGCTTCCGCCGCCAGCATGCCGGTTTTCATGGCGGCGTGGCTGCCCTTGATGCGCGCAAAGTTGAGAAAGCCCGCTTCGCAGCCCACCAATGCACCGCCGGGGAACACGGTTTTGGGCAGGCTCATCAAGCCGCCGCAGGTGATGGCGCGCGCGCCGTAGCCGATGCGCTTGCCGCCTTCGAGGTAGTGGCGAATCGCGGGATGGGTCTTCCAGCGCTGCATTTCCTCAAACGGACTCAACCACGGATTGCTGTACTCCAGCCCGGTGATGAAGCCGAGCGTGACCTTGTTGCCTTCCAAGTGGTACAAAAAGCCACCGCCATAGGTCTGGCTGTCCATCGGCCAGCCGAGGGAGTGCACGACATGGCCGGGTTTGGCTTTGGCTGGGTCAATCTCCCACAGCTCCTTGATGCCGAGGGCGTAGGTCTGGGGGGCTTTGCCGGCATCGAGCTTGTACTGGGCGATCAACTGCTTGCCCAGGTGGCCGCGGGAGCCTTCGGCAAAGATTGTGTACTTGGCATGCAGTTCCATGCCGAGCTGGAAGTGGTCGGTGGGCTGGCCATCCTTGCCGACGCCGAGGTTGCCGGTGGCCACACCCTTGACCGCCCCGTCGTCGTTGTAGAGCACTTCAGCGGCCGGGAAACCGGGGAATATCTCGACGCCCAGGGCTTCGGCCTGTTCACCCAGCCAGCGCACGATGTTGCCCAGGCTGATGACGAAATTGCCTTCGTTGTGCAGACATTTCGGAATCAGGAATTGCGGTGTGCTGATTTTGCCGGTCTGACGCAGGAGCAGCATCTCGTCGCCGGTGACGGGTTGATTCAGCGGCGCGCCGAGCGCTTTCCAGTTGGGAAACAGTTCGGTGATCGCGCGCGGGTCCATGAGCGCGCCGCTCAAAATGTGGGCGCCGGGCTCAGAGCCTTTTTCGAGTACCACCACCGAGAGCTCCGTGCCCTTTTCGGCGGCGAGTTGTTTCAGCCGGATGGCGGTAGCCAGCCCGCCTGGGCCGCCGCCGACCACGACCACGTCGTATTCCATCGTTTCACGGGGGCCGTATTGCTCAAGCAGGGAGGATGGCGTCATGTGGAAAGAATCTGAAAAGTTGGGGGCCTTGTGGGGCCCAAGTCAGTGAAAACTGCGATTCAGGGGCCGCTGCCGACCGGCAGTGGCGGCGCGGTGCGCGGTGCGCCGTCGCGCTTGTAAACCAATACCGTGCGCTTGAACGTGCAGACAATGATGCCGTCCTGGTTGTAGCCCTCGGTACGCACTGTCACCACGCCGACGTTGGTGCGTGACCGCGACTCCCGCTTGTCAAGCACTGTGGAGCGCGAGTAGATCGTGTCACCTTCGAACACCGGATGAGGCAGACGGACTTCATCCCACCCGAGGTTGGCCATGACGTTCTGCGAGACATCGCTCACTGTTTGGCCGGTCACGAGGGCCAGCGTGAGACAGGAGTTGACGAGGGGGCGACCGAACTCCGTCTGGGCCGCGTAGTGGGCATCGAAGTGCAGAGGTGCCGTGTTTTGCGTCAGCAGCGTGAACCAGATGTTGTCCTGCTGGGTGAGGGTGCGCCCGAGAGCGTGTCGATACTCGTCGCCCACTTCGAAGTCTTCATAGAACCGGCCGCGCCAGCCTTCCTTTACCGTCATGCCCCACCCCTGTTGCTGGCGGCACGGACCGAGAGTTCCTTGACGCAACGGAGCAACAAGCCACGAGGCACCACCGCGGGCGGCACGCTGACGGTTGCTGTCAGGGTCAGATGTGCCGCTCGATCTATCGAAGCGGCCGATAATGCCTCCCAGAGATGTTTTGTCATGTCATGCCTTGTCATGCGTGAGGATTCCATCGAACACGACGGCTGTGATTTGGCGTGCGAAGTCCTGGAATGAACCGCGCTGGGGGTTGTACCACTCGACGGTCCAGTTCAACGCGCCGATCACGAAAAGTCGAATCACGGCCAAGCCGGTGTCTTGACGCAACTCGCCGCTGGCCAGTGCCGACGCGAGCAGACGGTCCCAGTAGCCCGCATAAGCCCGGCGGACTATCTTGTGGCGATTCTTTGCGCTGGTAGGTATTTGCCCATAGACGCGAATGTTGGCCGACGTGAAATCGCCATAGTGGAGCATTCCCCACAGGTGGCCTTCGATGCCTGCCGCGATGCGGTCACGCCAGCTTGCGTCCGCTGGCAGCGCCTCGATACGGGCGCGAACTGCATTGGCGACGATTGTGATACCCTTGTCCAAGACTTCGCCGAGGATCTCCTCCTTTGATTCGAAGTAGTAATAGATGCTGCCGGCTTTGACGCCGGCCGCGTCGGCAATTTCTCGCAGGGTGGTAGCGGCATATCCATGGTGCCGGAGCAGTCGAGCGGCTTCGAGCAGGATGCGCTCGCGAGTGTCTGTGGCTTCGGCGCTGATGGAGGTGGCATCAGAACGTGGCTTGATGGTCATTTCGGTTGTTAGTTAGGTTAAACAGACCGATCGTAGCAGACATGTTCCCGCGCTCTTACACGCTGCCTACCTTAGCGGTGTCTGTTCTGGCTCATTTGCTGTCACCAGTCCATTGCCGGAAGTCTGGCAGGCGTTTCTCCAGGAAGGCGCGGACGCCTTCCTTGGACTCCGCAGTGTCATAGTACAGGCTCAGCGCCTGGAGGCCGAGACTGCCGATGCCCCGAATGTGCTCGGTGGAAGCGTTGAATGAGCGTTTGGCGATGGCCAGTGCGGTCGGGCTCTTGTCAACGATCTCCTTGCACCAGCGTGCGACTTCGGCATCGAGCTGGTCGTGCGGTACGACGGTGTTGCACAGACCCATCGCCAACGCTTCCTGTGCTGTGTAGCGTCGGCACAGATACCAGATTTCGCGCGCCTTCTTCTCGCCGACGACATGTGCCAGATACGCTGTTCCCCAACCGGGGTCGACCGAGCCAACCTTCGGGCCGACCTGACCGAACACGGCTTTTTCGGATGCGATGGTCATGTCGCACAGGGTGGCCAGCACGTTGCCGCCCCCGATCGCGTAGCCTTGTACGCGGGCGATCACCGGCTTGGGCACGTCGCGGATCGCGCTGTGCACTTCTTCGACCGGCAATCCGACGGTGCCGCGTCCGTCGTACTGACCTGAGTGCGCCGACTGGTCGCCGCCAGTACAAAATGCGCGGTCACCCGTACCTGTGAGGACGATGGAAGCAATTTTCTTGTCCCAGCCAGCTTTCATGATGGCGTGGAGCAGCTCATCCATGGTGCGACCCCGAAATGCATTCATCACCTGCGGCCGGTTGATAGAGATGTAAGCGGTCGAATCACGCTCTTCGTACAGGATGTCTTCGAAAATCATCTTGGATTTTTATGAGATAAGTTGTCGGTTGGCAGATGCTGCAAGCTGTTCAGCCGATCATGCTGTAGCCGCCGGAGACGGAGAGGACTTGCCCGGTCACGTGTCCGGCAACCTTGCTTGACGAAAGGAATGCAACGGCATTGGCGATATCCTGCGGACGGCCGACCTTGCGCAGCGGCAGTGACTTGGTGACCTTTTCCAGTTGCTCGGGGGTGAACATGCTGTCGGCGTCGACCCACATGCTGCTTCCGCCCACTTCGTCAGTGGTGCTTGGGAGCGTCACGCCGGGACAGACCACGTTGCAGCGGATGCCGTACCGACCGTTTTCCTTGGCAACTGTTTTCATGAAGCTGTTGATCGCCGCCTTGACGCCGCCGTAGACCGCTTCGCGCGGCTCGCCCTGACGGCTGGCATCGGAGCTGATCGAGACGATGGACCCTGCGTTGCGCGGGATCATCACTTCAAGTGCTGTCTTGGTGCAGTTCAGGACCCCCACATAGTTGATCTGAATTACCTTTTGCCAGAACTCGGGCGTCGTTTGCGTAAAGAACATCAGCTGGTCCCAGCCAACGTTGTTCACCAGCACATCAACGCCGCCGAATTTGTCCACAGCGGTCTTGAACATGGCCTGCACCTGGTCAAGTTGAGTGACATCGGTCTTCACCACTTGGGTGGAAGCCGCTCCCATCTGCATGGCGAAGTCGGCCGTTTTCTGCGCTTGTTCGGTGTCGATGTCGCCGATGGTGATATTCGCGCCCTCAGCGGCGAATGCCAGCACGATGCCCCGTCCGATGTTGGAGCCCCCCCCGGTGACGATGATTGATTTGCCCTTCAGATCGAGATCCATATTTACTCCTCGCGCGTTCGGCGCAACTTTGGTTTAGCAATAGTTAAGCTGCCTAACGATAGTTAGTCAAGCTATTGTGTTAGGTTGTTGAGCACTTCACTTATTTTTTGTCCAAGACGTGGCCAGCTAAGCTGTGTCCTGTTGGAGCGCGGCTCCACCTTGCGATGCACGGGGCCGTGAGGTACAACTTGGATTGTCGGCTGGCGGGGGAGTTGAAAAGGTGGCGGTGAGAGTTCGTCCAAAGACACCCGGGCTGTCCCGTGGCCGGGACAGCCCAGTGATCTGGCTCACCTGTTCGTCTTGGCGAACTCGGCCGATTCCTTCTTGATCACTTCCCACACCACATCGTTGTAGGCAGAAATCCAGTCAGACTGCGGCACCCACTTGGCGCCGTCCCACATCTCGATGCGGGTTTTGCCTCCACCGCCGTGATCCTTTGCAGTCACGGTGACAGGCGCGACTAGTCCGTTGGCGTCGAAGTTGCGCAGATTCTCCAGACCGGTCTTGATCTTGGCCGGGGTCAGCGGTCGGCCAGCCTTCAGACCATTGCGTACGCCCTCAAACGCTACCGAGAATATGGCCAGGCCGGTGTTGTAATACACGTCCTGCAGGTTCTTGCGGTCGCCGTTGCCCTTGCCCTTGTCGTAGAGGTCGGCCACGATCTGCTTGATCAGCGCATGGTCCTGGCCACCGGCCACGTTGGTGCCGCGCTTGATGCCCTTGGCCTCAGCCGCGCCGATGTTGGCGATGTCCACCTCGTTGAACCAGTTAACGCTGATCAGCTTGTCCATGGGGATGCCGTTGCGCTTCATTTCGCGTGCGGCCACCACGTGCATGGCGGACAGGTTCCAGGTGATCACCCAGTCCGGGTTGAAGCGGCGGATCTGCGTCCAAACGGCAGCCTGGTCGCGGCCCGGCATGGGGTTGGGGAACAGGTTGAGCTCGAAGCCTTCCTTCTCGGCCAGCGTCTTCAGGATGGGGATTGGTTCCTGGCCAAACGAGTAGTCGGGGTAGATGAAGCCGACCTTCACGCCCTTGAGGCTGCCCTTGTTCTGGTTCTTGATGTATTGGATGTTGTTGGCCATCTGACCCCAGTAGGTGGGGCCGATGGGGAAGATCCACTTGAACACGTCACCGTCAATGGCGTCACCCCGACCGACGAAGGACTGCAGCATGATGTTGCCGTCGGCCATGGCACGCGGCAGTATGGCGCGCGAGACTGGGGTAGACAGGGTGTCGAAGATCATCACGCCTTCGCGCTTGAGCTTCTCGTAGCACTCGATGCCGCGCTGCGGCTCGTTGCCATGGTCCTGGACCATGATTTCGATGGGGCTGCCTTCCAGGCCGCCTTGGGCGTTCAGGATCTCTGCGTAGTCCTTTGCGGCTTGCACGATTTGTGGTGTTACGAAGGTGTAGGCCTTGCTTAGGTCGTAGCACAGGCCGAACTTGACCGGCGCCTGCTGCGCCGATGCGGCAGACGCGCCCAGCAGCAGGGCGACACCTGAGAGGGTGGATAGCAAAGCTCGTTTCATCGCATGTCTCCTGCGTACGGTGGGTTGAATCGTCCGAGAGGCACCAAGTACGCGCATGCCAAGGACTGTGGTAGTGGACTTTTAGCTCAGCCAGCGTTTGCGTCGGCTGTAGTGTTTGATGTCGTGGAAGTTCTTGCCCTCGGCACCACCCAGGTAGAACTCCTGGATGTCGGGGTTTTTCTTCATGGCGTCGGCGCTGTCGTGCATCACGATGCGGCCGTTTTCGAGCAGGTAGCCGTGCGACACCACTTCAAGTGCGGCGATGGCGTTCTGCTCCACCAGCAGCACCGACAGGCCCTCTTGCTGGTTGATGCGTTTGACGATGTCGAAGATCTCGGCCACCAGAAACGGCGCCAGGCCCAGGCTGGGCTCGTCCAGCATCAGCAGCTTGGGTTGGGTCATCAGCGCGCGGCCAATCGCCAGCATCTGCTGCTCGCCGCCCGACAGAAAACCCGATTGCGCGGTGCGGCGCTGGTGCAGGCGCGGAAAGTAGGCGTAGACCATGTCGCGGTTGCGGTTCATGTCCGCGCGCGAGCCGCCCACCACCGCCGAGGCGGCCACCAGGTTTTCATCGGGCGTGAGGTGCTCGAACACCCGCCGACCTTCCAGCACCTGCACGATGCCGAGCTTGACGCGGGCCTGTGGTGCCAAGCCAGCGATGTCCTGGCCCATGAACCGGATGTCGCCCCGGGTGACCTCGCCGCGCTCGGCCTGCAGCAGGCCGCTGATGGATTTGAGCGTGGTGCTTTTGCCGGCGCCGTTGGCGCCCAGCAGCGCGACCATGCCGCCTTGTGGCACCTCGACCGACACGCCCTTGATGGCGAGGGCCACCTTGTCGTAGATGACCTCGATGTTGTTGAGCGAAAGAATGGGGGTCGCAGTGGGGATGGAGGTGGGGGTGGGGGTGCTCATGTCAATCGCCTCACTTGCGCGCGTAGCCAAATGGCCAGACCAGCAGGTAGTTGCGCACGTTGCCGTACAGCTTGCCCAGGCCCATGGGCTCGATCAGCAGCACCGCGATGATGGTGGCGCCGTACACCATGTGCGGAACGTGGGCCAGCGTCTCGACGCCGATGTCCAGGCCCAACACCTTGGCCATCCAGGCAATGAAGGTGTTCATCTGCCCCGGCAGCAGCAGGATGAAGGCGGTGCCGAAGAAGCTGCCGATGATGCTGCCCAGCCCGCCGACGATGACCATGGCCAACAGTTCGATGGACACATTGACCGCAAACTGCTCGGGCGTGACCGCCTTGTAGAAGCCGAACACCAGCATGGCGCCGCTCACGCCACCGATGAAGGCCGAGGTGGCAAAGGCCACCAGCTTGTAATAGAAGCTCTGCACACCGATCACCGCCGCCGCGTAGTCTTTTTCGCGCACAGCCACCAGCGCGCGGCCCAGTGCGGTGCGGCGCAGGTTCAGCATGAACAGGGTGACGAAGATCAGCCAGGCCAGCACCACGTAGTAGATGCCGGCCTCGGACGTGACCGCCTGGCCCAGCAGCTTCATGGGTGGCGATTGCAGCGTGGCCGACACGCCGCCGCTGATGGCCGGCACGTGCGAGATGACCCAGTCCATCACGAACTGCATGGCCAGGGTGGACAGGGCCAGGTACAGGCCCTTGACGCGCAGGGCCGCAAACGCGAACACCACGCCCACCACCGCCGCCATGATGCCACCCATGACCACCGCAAATTCCCAGGGCACGCCGTTGCGCGCCGCGTGCACCGAGGTGTAGGCGCCGATGCCCATGATGGCCGCGTAGCCGAAGTGGAACTGCCCGGCCCAGCCGAGGATGAGGTTGAGGCCCAGCACCGCCGCCGTCCAGATCAGCCACGGCTTGATGTAGCTGACCAGCACCAGCGAACTGAACAGCCAGGGGGCGGCCAAGGCCACCAGCAGGATGGCGATGATGGCCTTGCGCTCGAACGGGATGGGGAACAGCCCGCGATCGCTTGCGTAGTGGGTGTGGAAGATGCCAGCTTGTCGGTACAACATCGTTCAGATCCTTTCGATGTCGTGGCGGCCAAAGAGGCCATGGGGTCGAATCATGATGGTGAGGATGAGCACGGCCGCCACCACCAGTTCGCGGGTGCCGCCGCCCAGCAGCGGGTCCAGCACGCCCGAGGCCACGCTTTCCAGAATGCCCAGCAGCAGGCCGGCCAGGATGGCGCCGCCCAGGCTGTCCATGCCGCCGAGCACGGCCACCGTGATGCCCTTGAGCAGCAGCATCGCCAGGGTCTGGTCCACCGTCTGCACCGAGCCCCACAGCACGCCCGCGGTGGTGGCCACCACCGACGACAAGGCCCACGACAGTGCCACGCCGCGTTCCACCGAGATGCCCACCGACCACGAGGCGGTGTAATCGTCCGCGATGGCGCGCAGCACCACGCCGCGCCGGGTGCGGAAGAACAGCATGAAGGCCACGAACAGCACCAGCGAGACCACCGCACCCACCACGTAGGCGCGGTTGAGCAGCAGCGGGCCCAGGAACAGCGGCGCATCGCTGATGCCGATCTGCATGGGGCGACCGCTGCCACCCCAGATGGTCATGGCGGTTGCTCGGATGAAGATGTCGATGCCCAGCGTCATCATGAGAATCATGACGATGGGTCGACCGGCCAGGCGCCGCAGTGCCACGCGCTCGATGCCCATGCCCGCGAGAAACATGGTGACCATGGCCGCCGGGATGGCCAGCCAAATAGGCAGGCCGGCGCTATTGGCAAATGCGAGCACCATGTAGGCCCCCAGCATGGTCAGTCCACCTTGTGCCAGGTTGGGCACCGAGGACGACTTGTAGATGAGCACGATGCCCATGGCGACCAACGCATACATCAGGCCGGCCAGGCCGCCGTTGACTGCGAGTTCGAGGAGATACATCGGATCCATGGCTCAAACTTCCTTCACGGTTAGCAGGCGTTCGGTCACCCCGATCTCGCCCGTCTCGTAGGTGATCTGCGCGCGCATCGTCACCTGCTTCTGTCCACTGTAGATGGCTTCGATGATGGGTGCGTAGCGTTCCTCCACCACGTTGCGGCGCAGCTTGCGTGTGCGGGTGATCTCGCCGTCGTCTGCATCGAATTCCTTGTGCAGGCTCACGAAGTGGCGCAGTTTCAGCCCCTCGGGCAGGGTTTCGTTGACGTGGCGCACGGCCTGGGCGAGCAAGTCGATGACCTCAGGCTTTTGCGACAGGTCGGCGTAGGAGATGTAGGAGATGCCCCGCACCTCAGCCCAGTGGCCTACCGGCTCCTTGTCGATGCAGACGATGGCGGCGAGCGTGTCGCGGTCCTTGCCCAGCACCGCCACGTCCTTGATGAAGGGGCTGAACTTGAGCCGGTTCTCGATGTAGTTGGGGATGTAGCGTTCCTTCTTGGCGGTGTAGACCACCTCAGACAGGCGCCCCAGCACCACCAGTTGGCCATCGGGCTCCAGGTAGCCGGCGTCACCGGTGTGCAGCCAGCCGTCGGCCAGGGTTTCGGCGCTGGCCTTCTCGTTCTGGTGGTAGCCGCTGAACACGCTGCCCGAGCGGATCAGAATCTCGCCGCTGTCGCTGATCTGCACCTCCACGCCCGGAAGAGGGCGACCCACGGTGTGCAGGCGCACCTCGTTGGGGGCCTGCATGGCGTTGAAGGCACTGCTCTCGGTCTGGCCGTAGAGCTGGCGCAGGCGCACGCCCAGGGCGCGGTAGAACACAAAGGTGTCTTCACCAATCGCTTCGCCGCCGGTGAAGGCGTTGCGCAGCCGACTCATGCCCAATTGGTCCTTGATGGGGCCGGTCACCAGCCATTCACCCAGCGGGCGCAGCAGCTGTTGCAGGGTGGTGGGGGCCTCGCCCGCGAGCTTGCGCCTTTCGGCAGCGATGGCGTTGGCCATGAAGAAGTCGTATAGCGTCTTCTTGAGCCAGGTCGAGTCCTCCATGCGCACCTGCACCTGGGTCAGCAGATTGTCCCAGCTACGGGGCGCGGCCAGGTAAAAGGTGGGTGCGATCTCACGCAAGTTGTGCAACACCGTCTCAGCCCCCTCCGGGATGTTGATGGTGAAGTGCAGCGCCACCCCCGCGCCCAGGGTGATGGCAAAGTCGCCAACCCAAGCCATGGGCAGGTAGGCCAGGATGTCTTCACCAAACTCGAAGGACTGGCCTTTGAATGCATTGACCACACCGCTGAGCACGTTGCGGTGCGACAGCGCCACGCCCTTGGGCTTGCCGGTGGTGCCAGAGGAGTGGATCAGCACCGCCGGATCGGCCGGAGTGGCCAGCTCGGTCAGTTGCTGGGCCAGTCCGGCCTGCGATTGCAAACGTTTGTGGCCGTCGGCCATCAGCTGCTGCAGCGACACCAGGCCGGGCGCGGTGTAGCGAGACAGTCCGCGCGCGTTATCGTAGATGATGTATTGCAGCGACGCACCGCGCTCGCGAAGATCCAGCGCCTTGTCTACCTGCTCCTGGTCTTCGGCCAGTACGAACTGCACATGCACACTGTTGACCACATGCATGATTTCTTCGGGCGTGGCGTCCGGATAGACGGGCGTGGCCAGGCCGCCCAGCATGCCCACCGCCAACATGCCCAGATAGAGATGGGGCCGGTTGTCGCCCAGGATCAGCATCGCATGGCCTTTTTGTAGCCCCAGGGCCTGCAGGCCAGCGGCGCAGCGCAAGGTCTTGTCAAAAGCGGTCTGCCAGGTGGTCTCCTGCCAGATCCCGCGGTCTTTTTCGCGAAAGGCCACATCCTGCGGCAACTCGCGTGCATTGGCCGCCAGAAGCCGGGGTAGGGTGGTGTCCGGGGTCAGATCCCAAGTGCTGGATGTGCGCTCATTGGACGGCATGGGCACCTCCCAAGTAGGCCTTGATGACGCGCGGGTCGGCGATGACCTCGCGGGGGATGCCGGTGTCGATGACCTCGCCGTAGCTCAGCACCATCATGCGGTCGCAGATGCCGGTGATGATGTCCATGTGGTGCTCGATCAGCATCACGGTCACGCCGCGCTCCTCGCGCGCATCGAGGATGAAGCGCGCCATATATTCTTTCTCTTCCTGGTTCATGCCGGCCATGGGTTCGTCCAGCACCAGAAAGCTGGGTTCGGCCACCAGCGCACGCGCCAGCTCCACCCGCTTCTTCAGGCCCAGCGGGATGGCGTCCACCGGCTCGTCGCGCACGTTTTCCAGTTGCATGAAGTCGATCACCTCCTCCACCACCTCGCGGTGGGCGATCTCCTCGGGTCGGCTCAGCCAGGGGTAGAGGGTGGTGCGCAGCACGCTGGGCTTCATGTGCACATGGCGCCCCAGCAGGATGTTGTCGAGCACCGTCATGCCGTTGAACAGCGCCAGGTTCTGGAAGGTGCGGGCCACGCCACGGCGCGCCACCTTGTGCGGCGCCATGCCGGTGATGTTTTCCCCGTTGAGCAGAATCTGCCCTTTTTGAGGCGGGAAGAAGCCGGTGATGGCGTTGGTCATGGTCGTCTTGCCGCTGCCGTTGGGGCCGACCAGGCCAAAGATCTCGCCTTGATGGATGTGCATGTCGACGCCGGTCACGGCCACCAGGCCGCCGAAGCGCCGCTCCACATCGCGGCATTCGAGCACGGGTACTGCCGCTCGGTTGCTGGCCTGTGTCGGCCCATCCTCTTTCGCGGTGTTACTGGTACTGATGGTGTTGATCACTGTAGGTTCCTATTGCACAAAGTGATTTTAATGTCTAACATTAGTTAGATTCATGAGAGTTTACCCTTGTGTCGACAGGATTGACTCGGGCCGGGGCGTGTTGTGCCACTGTTTTCCGCGCGATCAGGGCTTCAATGGTAGCCTCGCCGTAGCCATGCTCGGCCAGTAACTCCCGCGTGTGCTGGCCGAAGCGTGGGGGTGCGCTGTGGGCCCGTCCCGGTGTGCGAGACAGTTTGACCGGAATGCCAATGCCTTGCATGTTCTCGACTTGCACCACCATGTTCCGGTGCAGGGTGTGCGGGTCGGTCAGAACCTGGGGGATGGCGCGCACCGCGCCAGCCGGAACGCCGGCGGCCAACAATTGACTGCACAGCAATTCGCCATCGACCTGGCGCAGGTGCTCCTCAAGCAGGGTGCGCAGGGCGTCACGGTTGCCAAATCGGCCCGCGTTGGTGGCGAAACGTGGCTCATTGGCCATCTCCGGGCGTCCGAGGAAGTCGCACAGCTTTTTCCACTGTCCGTTGTTGCCGATGCCTAGGAACACCTCGCAGGTGCGGGTCTTGAATTTGTCGTAGGGCACGATGTTGGAGTGCGCGTTGCCGCCGAGCTGCGGCGTATTGCCCGAGATCAGCCAATTTGCACTTTGCGGGTGCAGTAGCGACACGGCCGTGTCGTACAGCGTGGCCTCGACGAATTGTCCGCGCCCGGAGCGCTGGCGGTCGACCACCGCCAGCAGCACGCCGATGACGGCGGACAGACCGGTGGTGAGGTCCACCACCGGCACCCCGACCCGCATCGGACCGGTATCAGGGGAACCATTGACGCTCATCAGACCGCCCAGAGCCTGGGCCACGGCGTCGTAGCCCGGGGCCCCACCCAGCGGCCCATCGGCACCGAAACCGCTGACGCGGCAGTGAATCAGGCGCGGGAAGCGCTCGCGCAGCGTCTGCTCATAGCCGATGCCCCAGCGCTCGAGGGTTCCGATCTTGAAATTCTCGATCAGCACATCCGCGTCCGCGAGCATCTTCAGAACGATTTCGCGGCCCTCGGCGCGCGACAGGTCGATCACTATGTCGCGCTTGTTACGGTTGACACCCAGGTAGTAGGCAGCTGTGCCATCGTCGATGAAGGGGGGACCCCAGGCGCGGGTCTCGTCGCCGGCGGGTGGCTCCACCTTGATGACGTTGGCACCGTGGTCGGCGAGGATCTGGCCGCAATACGGCCCGCCGAGCACGCGTGAGAGGTCAACCACCTTCAGACCAGCCAGCGCCCCAAAGGCGGGGAGAGGAGAACTCGTTTTGTTGCTCATGAACAGGCGTGCGAATCAGTACGAGCGCGGTAGGCCCATCACGTGCTCGCCGATGTAGTTCAGCACCATCTCACGGTTCAGTGGTGCCGTGCGCAGCAAGCGCACCAGGCCGTACAGGTCGTAGATGCCGTACTCCTTGGTGAAACCGTTGCCACCGTGGGTCTGAATCGCTGCGTCAACGGCGTGAATACCGGCTTCAGCACCAGCGTACTTGGCGATGTTGGCGTACTCGCCGGCGGGCATGTTCTGGTCAAAGGCCCAGGCCGCCTTGAGCGCCATCAGCGAGGCCATTTCGATCTCGCTGCGGGCAATCGCCAGCGGATGCTGTACGCCCTGGTGGGCACCAATGGGCGTGTTGTTGAACACCTTGCGATCGTTGGCATAGGCCACGGCCTTTCTCAAGGCGAAGCGCCCGACGCCGGTGCACAGTCCTGACAAGATGATGCGCTCGGGGTTGAGGGTGTCGAACAGGATGTTGAAGCCCTTGCCGACTTCGCCCAGCACATCGGCCTCGGTCAGTTCAACGTTGTCGAAGAACAGCTGCCATTGCGTCTCAGGTACCGGGAAGGCGACCGGAATCAGCGTTTTGCTGATGCCTTTTTTCTTCATGTCAACCATGAAAATGGTGAAGCCGTCGGTCTTTTTCTTCACTTCGGCGCGCGCAGAGGTGCGGGTGACAACCATCACGTAGTCAGCGCAGTTGGCATCGGTGATGAAGACCTTCTGACCATTGAGCTTGAAGCCGCCTTTGCCGTCGGACTTGGCGATGCTGGTGATCTCAATCGAGTTCGAGCCGGCGTTGGGTTCGGTGATGGCGAAGCAGAACTTGATCTCGCCGGTGCAGCCGCCCGGCAGAAACCGGCGCTTCATGTCCTCGCTCGCGTGCTTGGCCAGCAACCCCATGGTCATGGTTGGACCGACCACCAGGTTGAGCAGCGGGATGCCGTTGTTCGCCAGGCCTTCCATGAACAGCAGCATCTCGGTCATGCCCTGGCCGGCACCGCCATAAGCTTCGGGCACCATGATGCCCAGAAAGCCGTCGCTGGTGATCTGCTGGTACAGCTCGGTGGGCCGCTCATTCTTTTCGGCGTAGCCGCGCCAGTAGTTGTGGTCGAATTGTTTCGAGATACGGTCGCCGTACTCGTAAATCATCCGCTGTTCTTGGGTCAGCGCGAAATCCATGGGTTTCTCCAGTGCAAGGTTGTTTGGAATGGGAATGGGCGCGGGATGCGCCCATTCAGCCGGGTAGTGGTTCAGTTGTTGGCCGAGGGGAACTTGGGCGCGCGCTTCTCGCGCACCGAGGCCACGCCTTCCTTGGCGTCCTCACCCAGGAAGCACAGCATCTCCATCGCCAGCGAGCTCTCGAAGATCGGGCGCGCCACGTTCATCCAGCCGTTCAAGGAGCGCTTGGTCAGGCGGATCGCCTGCTGGCTGCCTGCGGCCAGCTTGTTGGCCACGGCCATGGCCTTGTCCATCAGTTCGGCGCGCGGCACGCACAGGCTCACAAGGCCGATGCGCTCGGCTTCCTTGCCGCTGACGAACTCGGCCGTCATCAGGTAGTACTTGGCCTTGGCCATGCCGCACAGCAGGGGCCACAGAATGGCGGCGTGGTCGCCGGCGGCGACGCCGATCTTGACGTGGCCATCGGTGATCTTGGCCTCCTCGGCCATGATGCTGATGTCGGCCAAGAAGGCGACCGCCAGGCCGGCACCCACGGCCACGCCGTTGATGGCCGAGATGATGGGCTTGTCACAGGCCATCATGTTGTAGACCACGTCCGAGGCCTCGGTCATGGTGTTGGCGATTTCCTTGGGGTTGCCGACCATGTTGGCCACCCACTCCAGGTCGCCGCCGGCCGAGAAGGCCTGGTCGCCGGCACCCGTGATGACGGCCACCTTGGTCTTGGCGTCGTCGTTGACCACGGCCCAGATCTTGGTCAGCTCCCAGTGCAGGCGGCCATTGGTCGCGTTCATAACCTCGGGGCGGTTGATGGTGATCACCAGTACACCGTTTGGCTTGTGATCGAATTTCAGAAATTGGAAGTCAGCGTAGTTCATCTTGGGTCCTTGAAAAAGAAAAATGAAAATAGGCTCAGCGCAACTCGGCGCGTCCGTTGTTGAGCACGACAATGTCGCGTTCGAGGGCTAGGGCGCGAAATGACACGACCTTGCCTTCGATCCAGATCTCGGTGCGGATCGTCTCACCAGGGTAAACCGGCGAGGAAAACCGCACGTCGATCGATTGCACGGCAGCCGGGTCACCACCGCACACGCTTTGGGTGATGGCCCAGCCCGCGATGCCGTAGGTGGCCAGTCCGTGCAAAATAGGTCGCTCGAAGCCAGCCGCGCGCGCCACCGCGGGTTCGGCATGCAGGGGGTTGTAGTCGCCTGAGAGGCGATAAACCAGTGCGGCGCGCGGCTGGATGGCGAAATCGACGCTGCGGTCAACGGCGCGCTGCGGTAACTCGTGCACGGCCTTCACTGGCCCGGTCGGACCACCGAAGCCGCCATCGGCGCGGCAGAAGGTTGACGATGTCAGCGTGGCCAGCAGTTCACCGCTGGCGGCATCCTGCACCCTGCGCTCGGTGTAGATCAGCGCCCCTTTGCCGGGGCCCTTGTCAACAATGCCCGTGACGCGCGTGCGCCCGATCACCTCGCCTTCGGGGGGCACGGGTCGGTGCAGGCGCAGGCCCTGTTCGCCGTGCACCAGGCGCACCCAATCAACCCCGGTGTCGGGCTCCTTGAGCCACATGCCTGGATAGCCCAGCACCACCGGCAGGGTTGGCAGCGCAACGAGGTTCTTCTCGTAGACAAAGCGCAATTCGGCTTCGTTGGTGGGGTCGGCACCCAGGCCGATGCCCAAGGCGTAGAGCATGGTGTCGCGCTGGGTGTAGCGGTGCCGCACGTCCTCGAAAGGCCATGCCATGAGTTTGTCGTAGTTGATCGCCATGGTGGTGGGGCGCTCAGACCGGGTCCCACGAGAACACGATGGCCGAGTTCTCCAGCGGCGTGAAGATGGGCTTCATCGACGGCAGCACGCGCTCGGCGATGGTCTCGGGCGTCCAGCCCTCGGCGGTGTGCATGCCGCGCAGCGGGCGGGGCTGGCTCATCAGGAAGATTTCGTTACCGCGCACCGCGAATATCTGGCCGCTGACCTCGCGCGCAGCATCGCTGGCCAGGAAGGCGACCATCGGCGCGATCTTCGCCGTATCCATTTTCTTCAGCTTCTCGACCCGTGCCTGCTGCTCGGGCGTCTCGGTCGGTATGGAGCCAATCATGCGGCTCCAGGCGAAGGGAGAGATGCAATTGGAGCGCACGTTGTAGCGCTGCATGTCAAAGGCGATCGAGCGCGATAGCGCCGCGATACCGAGTTTGGCTGCGGCGTAGTTGGCCTGGCCGAGGTTACCCAGCAGGCCGGAGGTCGAGGTCATGTGCACATAGGCACCGGACTGCTGGGTCTTGAAGTGCGGTGCCGCGGCGCGCGAGACGTAGAAACTGCCGTGCAGGTGCACATCGATCACCGCGTGCCATTCTTCGATCGACATGTTGAAGAACAGCCGGTCGCGCAGGATGCCGGCGTTATTGACGACCACGTCAATGCGGCCAAAGGTGTCGGCCGCGCATTCGATGATGCGGTTGGCGGCCTTCCAGTTGGACACGCTGTCGGTGCTGAGAACCGCCTGGCCGCCCAGGGCCTTGATCTCATCGACTACTTGCTGGCCCGGGCTGGCGTCGTTGCCTTCGCCCCCGATCGAGGCACCGATGTCGTTGACCACCACCTTGGCACCTTGTGCCGCCATCTGCAACGCAATGTCGCGACCGATGCCCCGCCCCGCACCTGTGACGACGGCCACCTTGTCTTGCAGCATGATGCCTTTGTTCATGAAATGACTCCTGGTTGTTGATATAAAAAATCAGACGGTGGCGGCCGTGCCCAACAGCGCCGTCACCTGGCTGGAAAGAACGCCGCCATTGCCATGGCACAGCGCGACTTGCGCATCGGCCACCTGGCGCGCGCCGGCTTCGCCGCGCAGCTGCTGCACGGCCTCAATGAGCAGGAACATGCCGTACATGCCCGGATGGCAACAGGAAAGTCCGCCGCCGTTGGTGTTGACCGGCAGTTCGCCGCCCGGTGCGATGCGTCCGTCGCGCACGAAGGCGCCGCCCTCGCCCTTGGCGCAAAAGCCCAGGTCTTCGAGGAATAGCAGAGTGTTGATGGTGAAGGCGTCGTACAGCTCCACGACATCCACGTCCCTGGGCGTGAGGTCGGCCATGGCGAAGGCGCGCGGGCCGGATTCGGCGGCGGCCGTCACCGTGAGGTCGGGCATGGAGGCGATCTGGCGGTGCCAGGTGGCGGCTGCCGCGCCCAGCACATAGACCGGCGGCTTGGGAAAGTCGCGCGCCCGCTCGCTCTTCACAAGCACCAGGGCGCCGCCACCGTCGGTGACCAGGCAGCAATCGAGCACCGACAGCGGATCGCTGACCATGCGCGCGGCCAGCACCTGTTCGACGCTGAGCGGATCGCGCGCATGGGCCAGCGGATTGAGTTGCGCCCATTGGCGCGCCGCGACCGCGATGTGGGCCAGGTCTTCGCGTGTCGTGCCGTATTGATGCATGTGGCGTGCGGCGGCCAGGGCGTAGCTGGAGATCGGGTAGCGTGGCGCGTAGGGGGCTTCGTACAAAGGCGTCTCGGCCATGGACTTGAGCTTGCCATGGCCCGAACCCTGGTTGCTGCCGTAGCACACCAGCGCCACTTCACACTGTCCGGTGTGCAGCGCCATGGCCGCGGTGAGCAGGTGGCCGACGTAGGACGAGCCGCCCACCATCGTGGCTTCGCAGAACTTGGGGTGGATGCCCAGGTATTCCGCCACCGACAGGCCGGCCAGAAAGTGGTAGGACGAGCCCGTGAACAGGCCATCGACATCGGATAGTTTTAAGCCAGCATCGGCCAGCGCGCCGTGTACCGCCTCGCCCAGAATTTCGAGCGCACTGCGGCCAGGTGCCATGGGTGCGCCACCCAGGCTGGCGCCGACGATGGCGGCACCGCCACGCAGGGGGAAAGTGGTGCTCATTGGTTAACTTTCACTGTGCGCCGCAGCCACGAAGACGAGCAGCTTGCCCTGGGCCGGATCATCGATCACCCGTGCCTGCACCGCCATGCCGATGCGCACCTGTTCGGGTGGCACGCCATCGACCCGCGACATCAGTCGCGGCCCCTCGGCCAGGTCCACCAGCGCGACGTTGTAGTCACCGCCGACCTCGGCCTTGCGCCGCACCGTGGTGCTGGAATAGACCTGAGCGGCCCCGCTGGCCTTGACCCAGCCCAGCTGCGCCGAGCCGCAATACGGGCACAGCGCGCGCGGATAGAAGACATGCTGACCGCACGCGGCGCAGTGCTGGATCTGAAAGCGGCCCTGCGCCAGCGCGGCCGCGAACTGTGCGTCCGGGCCGGGGCCGGCGAAGGGGCGGGTCTGCGCGGCGTTCATGCGGGCAGATTGAGCACGTTGGAAGCGAGGATGGTGCGCTGGATTTCGTTGCTGCCGCCGTAAATCGTGGCGGGCCGGGCGTTGTAGAACGAAGTCAGCGCGTCCACCGGGCCGCCGGGCAGTTCGGTCGAGCCCGGCGTGCCGCCGTTGGCGCCCAGAATCTCCACGAGCAGGTCGGCCAGACGCGAATAGGTTTCGGTACCGAAGATTTTGAGCATGGACACATCCGGCCCCAGGGCTTCGCCGCGCTTGACCTGCTCGATGAAGCGGCCGTAGAGCGCACCGAGGTCGGCCACGTCGAGGGCGAGCTTGGTGTAACGATCGACGAAGCCCGCGTCGTCGAGCAGGCCCAGGCGCCCGGCGGCCTCTTGCACGCGCGCCAAGGCGTATTGGCTTTGCTTGGGGCTGCCAAGGAAGATGCGCTCGAAGCCTAGCAGGGCCTTGGCGATCGTCCAGCCCTTGTTGAGCTGGCCCACGATGTTGGCACGCGGCACGCGCACGTTTTCGAGGAACACCTCGCAGAAGTCTTCGCCGCCGGCGATGTTGCGGATGGGGCGCACGCGGATGCCGGGGATGGTCATGTCGGCCAGCAGGAAGCTGATGCCTTCCTGCTTCTTGCCGGACTTGTCGGTGCGCACGAGCAAAAAGATGTGCGTCGCGTCCTGCGCGAGCGTGGTCCAGATTTTTTGCCCGTTAACGATGAAGTCGTCGCCATCGACCACGGCCTCGGTGCGCAGGCTCGCGAGGTCGGAGCCCGAGTTGGGTTCGGAATAACCCTGGCACCAGATGTTTTCGCCCGCGAGAATCTTGGGCAGGTAGTGCGCACGCTGCTCTTCGGTGCCGTACTGGATCAGCAGGGGGCCAACCATGGTGATGCCCATGTCGGGCGCGCGACCCACGCCCCAGCGTTCCTGCTCTTCAATGAAGATGATGAGCTTTTCGGGCGACAGGCCCATGCCGCCGTACTGCGTGGGCCAGCTCGGGGCCACCCAGCCTTTTTGCGACAGCTTGAGGAACCAGTGCTTGATCTCGGCCCAGCGCAGACGGCGCTTGGGGTAGCGCAGTTCCCTCGGGTATTCGGCTTCGAAAAACGCGCGCACCATGGCGCGGAAGCTCTCGTTGCCCATGGCGTTCCAGTCGGTGCTGGAAGGTGCTGCGGTGGAGGTGTTCATGCGTGTTCCTGCTCGGTGAGGTTACGGGTGAGGGCGGCGTAGCGGCGGCGCTGCTGCGTGCCGTTGCCCAGCCAGGCCGAGAGCACCAGGGCGCGCTGCAGGTACAGGCCCAGGTCGTATTCGTCGGTGACGCCGATCGCGCCGTGCAGTTGCACGGCCTCGCGCGCCACTTGCAGGCCGGCGTCGGAAGCGCGCGCCTTGACGCGGCTCGCCATGGCCGAGCGTGCCGTGGCGGACGTGTTGGGGTCGTCGAGCAGGGCCAGGGCCTGCGCGAGCACGCTCGCGGTCAGCTCCTGCTGGATCAGCAGGTCGGCGGCGCGGTGCTGCAGCGCCTGAAAGCTGCCGATGGGCTTGCCGAACTGCACGCGCGAGCGCAGATACTCGAGCGTCATGGCCAGCATGCTGCGCACCAGGGCCAGCAGTTCGGCGCTCGTGAGCACCAGGGTTTCGTCGTACGCGCGCGTCAGCGCAGCAGAGGCTGCAGCACCTTCGGCGAGCAGGTTTTGCGCTGGTACGCGCACGTTGGCGAGTTCGACTTCGGCGGCATAGCTGCCGTCGGCCAGCAGCTGGCTTTGTATGGTCAGGCCGGGGGTGTCAGCGGGCACCCAAACGAGCGCCAATCCTTGCGCGCCATGGGCACTGACGATAAAGCCGTCGGCGCCCGCGCCGGGGCGCACATGGCGCTTGCGGCCCTGCAGTTGCAGGCCATCCGCCGTGCGCTCGAGCCGCGTGCTGGCGTGCTCGGGCTGGTCCTTGGCGCCGGTGAGGTCTTCCTGCCAGGCCACGGCGGGCAGCAGCGTGCCGGCGGCCATGTCGGCCAGCAACTGGTTTGCGAGCGCGACTTGGGGCACATGCGCGAGCAGGCGGCCGGCAAACACCAGCACGGGCACCACGGGCTCGGGCGCCACCTGCGCTGCGAGCGCGCCGGCGACCTCGGCCATTTCGGCGAGGCCCTGCGCGTAACCGCCCTGCGCCTCGGGCACCAGCAAGCCCGTCCAGCCTTGCTCGGCGAGCGCGACCCAGAAGTTACGGTCGAAGCCGGGTGGCTGCTGGCGCAGTGCGCGGGCGCGCGTGAGCGGGGATTCTTTGCTCGCGAAACTGAGGGCACTTTCGCGCAAAATGGAGAGCTGTTCAGCGCGTTCGCCGTCGGTGGAAATACTCATGGTCGGATCGGTTCTGGCTTGGAGGATGAAATCTGGAAAGGAGCCGCAGGCCGCTTGGGACAGCAGGTACAAAGCCGGCGGCAGGTAAAAGCCATGGGCGGTTCAGTACGATTTGGGCAGCCCCAGCACCTTCTCGGCGATGAAGCACATGATGAGCTGGGGGCTGATGGGCGCGATGCGCGGGATCATGATTTCGCGCAGGTAGCGCTCGACGTGGTATTCCTTGGCGTAGCCGAAGCCGCCCAGCGTGGCCATGGCGCGCTGGCAGGCGTTGAAGCCGGCCTCGGCGGCGAGGTACTTGGCAGCGTTCGCATCGGCGCCGCACTCGAGGTGGTTGTCGTACTTCCAGGCGGCACGCATGGCCATGAGCTCGGCGGCTTCGAGCTCCATCCACGACTGCGCGAGCGGGTGCTGTATGCCCTGGTTCTTGCCGATCGGGCGGTCGAACACCTCGCGTTCCTTTGCGTACTGCACGGCGACTTCGAGTGCCTTGCGGCCCAGGCCCACGGCTTCACCCGCGATCAGCACGCGCTCGGGGTTCATGCCGTGCAGGATGTATTCAAAGCCGCGGCCTTCTTCGCCGATGCGATCTTCGACGGGCACGCGCAGGCCGTCGATGAAGACCTGGTTCGAATCGACGGCCTTGCGGCCCATTTTTTCGATTTCGCGCACTTCAACGAAGCGGCGGTCGAGGTCGGTGTAGAACAGGCTCAGGCCGAAGGTGGGTTTTTTGCACTCCTCGATGGGCGTGGTGCGCGCGAGGATGAGCATTTTGTCGGCCACCTGCGCGGTCGAGATCCAGACTTTCTGGCCGCTCAGGATGTAGTGGTCGCCGGCGCGCTCGGCGCGCGTCTTGAGGCGCGTGGTGTTCAGGCCCGTGTTGGGTTCGGTAACGGCGAAGCAGGCCTTTTCCTTGCCCTGGATCAGCGGCGGCAGCATGCGGCGCTTTTGCTCTTCGGTGCCGAAGACCGCGACGGGCTGCAGGCCGAAGATGTTCATGTGCACCGAAGACGCGCCCGACAGGCCCGCGCCCGATTGGGAGATGGCCTGCATCATCACCGTGGCCTCGGTGATGCCCAGGCCGCCGCCGCCGTACTCGGGCGGTAGGCAGATGCCCAGCCAGCCACCCTCGGCCAGAGCGCGGTGCAGCTCATGCGGAAAACCACCCAGCCGGTCGCGTTCGAGCCAGTAAGCGTCGTCGAAGTGCGAGCAGATTTTGGTGATCGCATCGCGGATCGACGCATGTTCTTGATGGGGTGCGAAATCCATGGGGCGCTTTGGGTGAGTTCAGATGGCCAGCCCGAGGCGTGTGCCCTGGTCAATGGCGCGCAAGGCGTCCAGTTCGGCGGCAACCGCCGCACCGCCGATGATCTCGGGCGCAAGGCCGAGCGCGCGCAATTCGGTGGCCAGCGCGTTCTCGCTGTCCTGGCCGGCGCAAATCACGATGGTGTCCACATTGAGCGTTTGTGGCTGCCCCCCGATGCTCAGATGCAGTCCGGCGTCGTCGATACGCTCATAGCTACAGCCCGACAGCATGCGCAGGTTGCGTCGAGCCAGTTCGGCCTTGAGTGCCCAGCCAGTGGTCATGCCCAGGTTGCGTCCGGGTTTTTCCGGTTTGCGCTGCAACAGGGTGACCTCGCGTGGCGATGTCACGGGCCGCATCGGTTTCAGGCCACCTGCGGCTGAGGGTGAGGTGTCGACACCCCATTCAGCGTAAAACCGGTCGACTGCCTGCGGCGTACTGGCGTCCCCGGCCTGTTCTTCGTGCAGCAGGAACGCAGCCACATCGAAACCGATTCCCCCGGCGCCGACCACCGCGACCCGGCGACCTGCCTGCGCCCGACCCGACAGCAGGTCGGCATAACTCACGACTTTCGGATGCTCGATACCCGGGATCTGCGGCAGGCGCGGGCGCACGCCGGTGGCGATCACGATGCGGTCGTATTGGCCCTTGGCGAGCGCTTGGGCCTCAGCCCGGCAGCCAAGCTTTAGCGTGACGCCATGCCGCGCCACACCCTGCTGAAAGTAGCGCAACAGTTCATTGAACTCCTGTTTGCCCGGCACGGCCCGAGCCAGGTTCAACTGGCCACCGATCTCTGGCGCGGCCTCAAACAGGGTGACCGCGTGACCGCGAACGGCTGTGCTCAGCGCGCAGGCTAGCCCGGCCGCGCCGGCGCCGACTACCGCCACCTTGCGTTGCGCCGCCCGTGGCGGCAGCCGCGAGAATTCGAGTTCACGGCCAGCGCGGGGATTGACCAGGCAGGTGGCGGGCCGGTCGGAGAAGATGTAGTCTAGGCAGGCTTGGTTGCAGGCGATACAGGTGTTGATCTCTTCGGCGCGACCCTGCGCCGCCTTGGCAACGAAGGCGGCGTCAGCCAGGAATGGGCGCGCCATCGAGACCATGTCGGCGTCGCCGCTGGCAAGAATCTCTTCAGCCAGCGCAGGTGTGTTGATGCGGTTGGAGGTGATGACCGGTATCGAGACGGCCTTTTTGATCCGGGCCGCCGCGAAGCGCCAGGCAGCACGTGGCACCACGTAGGCAATGGTGGGTATGCGTGCTTCGTGCCAGCCGATGCCAGTGTTGAGGATGTCGGCGCCGGCGGCCTGTACTGCCTGGGAGAGTTTGGCGATTTCGTCCACCGGGGCGCCGCCTTCGACCAGATCCAGTGCCGACACACGGTACATCAGCAAAAACTGCGGACCTACCCGCTCGCGTACGCGACGCACGATTTCCACCGGCAGGCGGTGGCGGTTTTCCATGCTGCCGCCGAATTCGTCGCTGCGATTGTTGGTGCGCGTGACGGTGAACTGGTTGAGCAGGTAGCCTTCCGAGCCCATGATCTCGACGCCGTCAAAGCCGGCGCGCTGGGCGAGTTCGGCGCAGCGCACGAAGTCGGCGATGGTCTGCCAGACTTCGGTCGTGCTCAAGGCGCGGGGCCCGCGCGGATTGATCGGGGACGGAATGTCGGAGGCACCGACCGGCCGTGCGACCTTGGCGTAGCGCCCGGTATGCAGGATTTGCAGAATGATCTTGCCGCCCTCGGCATGCACCGCCTGAGGAATGGGTTTGAGCGCATCGGCCTGCTCCGGCGTGACGAGCAGGGGACCGGTTTCATCCAGCAGGCCATCCTGGCAGGGCGCATAGCCGCCGGTGACGATCAGGCCGACGCCACCGCGCGCCCGCTCCGCATAGAACAGGGACAGACGCTCTATCGGCCGGTCCAGCGACTCCAGTCGTGTGTGCATGGAACCCATCAGCGCCCGGTTGCGAAGAAAATGCGCACCGACCTTCAGTGGAGACAGCAGTCTTGAAAAGGGGGCTGCGGGACTGTTGGTCATTTAAAAGATTTCCTTGCACATCTAACTAACACCTGTTCGGTGCTATAGTAACAAAAAACCACCGCGTTTTGCACTCGGGGTTCTCTTCAATTTTTGTTTCTGGCTGCTGTAGGCGCAGCAGGCGGTTGTTTTGGCAGCAGTCAACCAGGAGATATAGCCATGATTTTTGATGACGATCAAATTGCGCTGCGTGACGTGGCACGCCGCTTTGCACGCGAGAAGCTGCGGCCCGATTACCAAAAGCGTGAGTCGCAGCCGGGTATTGACCGGGCGCTGTTCAGGGAAATGGGGTCTCTCGGCCTGATCGGTGTCGACTTGTCCGAAGAGTACGGTGGTCTGGGCTTGAGTGGCGTAACGGCAGGCCTCATTACCGAGGAAATCGCCTATGGCGACTTCAACGTGAGCTATATGCAGTTGCTGAGCTCGTTGATGGGGGCCATCATCCATGCCAATGCGGCCCCCGAGCTGGCGCGCACCTGGAACAGCCGGATCGTGGCGGGCGAGGCCATCGTCGCCCTGGGTCTGACCGAGCCGCGGGGCGGCTCGGATGCAGCCAACCTGCAGCTCAAGGCGCGCCGCGTTGGCGACGAGTACATCCTCTCGGGTGAGAAGACCTCCATCACCTTTGCCGACCAGGCCGATGCCATGGTGCTGTTTGCGCGCACCGGCAAGCCAGAAGATGGTGCGCGCGGTATCACGGCCTTGCTGGTGGATTTGAACCAGAAAGGCGTGCAGCGCACCCGCTTCAACGACGTCGGCAGCAAAATCATCGGCCGCGGCTCGGTGTTCTTCGATGACGTGCGGGTGCCGGTCGAGAACCGGCTGGGGGCGGAAGGCAAGGGCTTCACGCAGGTGATGCAGGGTTTCGACTTCAGCCGCATCCTGATCGCCCTGCAATGCATTGCCGCAGCGCAGGCGTCGATCGATGAAACCTGGGAGTACGTCAAGGAGCGTCAGACTTTCGGCGCACCGCTGGCGCAGTACCAGGGCGTGAGCTTTCCGATTGTCGAATTCGAGACACTGATTTCCGCTTGCCGTCAGCTTTGTTACCACGGTCTGGCCTTGCGCGACGCGGGTCAACCGCACACGGCAGAGGCCGCCATGGTCAAGTGGATGGCCCCCAAGACCTCGTTTGATGCCATCCATCAGTGCCTCCTGACCTTTGGTCACTATGGCTGGTCGATGGATCTGCCGCACCAGCAGCGCATGCGTGATGTGATGGGTCTGGAAATCGGCGACGGTACGGCGCAAATCATGAAGCTGATCGTCGCCCGTGAGCGGGTGGGCCGCGCTGCCGTGCAATACGCCAAGGAGAACAAATAGTGCAAGCTAATAATCAGGCATCTCCCGTAGTGGTTAGCCGAAGCGGCGCGGTCGGGATCATCGAGTTGGCCCGTCCTGAGAAATTCAATTGCCTGTCGATGTCCGCGCATGCGGGCATCGAGGCTGCGCTTGATGGATTCGAGCAGCCTGGATCCGGCGTGCGTGCCATCCTGATCCGCGCGCAGGGAAAGCATTTCTGCACCGGCGCCGACCTGGACGAGGTGAAGTCCTTGCGCGGTGATCCCGCCAAGCTGAAGCATTTCATCTCCTATGGCCACGGGGTTCTCAAGCGCCTGGAGCGCAGCGATCTGCCGGTGGTGGCGGCCTGTCAGGGCCTGACCCTAGCGGGCGGGAGCGAACTGATGCTGGCTTGCGACATCATTTTTGCTGCCAAGGACGCGCGCTTTGGCGACCAGCATGCTCAGTTCGGCCTGATACCCGGCTGGGGCGGCAGTCAGCGCATGCCGCGCATCGTCGGCCTGCGGCGCGGCCTGGACCTGTTTTTTTCGGCGCGCTGGATCGATGCCGCCACAGCCGAGCAATGGGGGCTGATCAACTATGTGGTCGAACCCGATCAACTGGGTGAAGCGGCGCTCGCCTACTGCACCAAACTCGCCACGCGCAGCCGAATCGGCATCGCCACCATGAAGCGCCTCGCCCGTCAGGGCATGGAGGGTTCATCGGAGGTCGGTCTCCAGCTTGAGGAAGACCTGGCCAGCGCGGCCTTGCTCGATGACGACGTCAGTGAAGGTCTGGCGGCGTTCGAGGCGCGCCGCACGCCGGTGTTCAAGTCCTGATGACTTTCCTTGACGAATTAGTGCGAGTACGCAAATGACCATCCTCTCCTCACGTGTGTCGACTTCGGACGACGAATTTCGGCTCAACCGCGAAGCCTACGAGGCCGTGATTGCGAATCTGCAGGCCCGTCGCCAACAGGCCCTGGCCGGTGGCCCTTTGAAGGCGCGGGAAAAACACCTGGCGCGCAACAAGATTTTGCCGCGCCATCGGGTCGAAGTGCTGCTCGATCCGGGCTCACCCTTCCTGGAACTCGGCATGCTGGCCGGTGAGGGTATGTACGACGGCGTGCCGCCCGGCGCCAGCATCATCACCGGCATCGGTCTGGTGCAGGGCCGTGCGTGCATGATCATCGCCAACGACGCCACCGTGAAGGGCGGCACCTACTACGGCATGACCTGCAAAAAGCACGTGCGCGCGCAGCAGATTGCCTGGCAGCACCGCCTGCCCTGCATCACGCTGGTCGATAGCGGCGGAGCGTTTTTGCCGGAGATGGCCAACATCTTTCCCGATGTCGGGCAGTTCGGCAGCATCTTCAACAACCAGGTTCGCATGTCGGCCGAGGGTATCCAGCAGATTGCCGTCGTGATGGGGCCGTGCACGGCGGGTGGGGCCTACATTCCGGCTCTGTGCGACGAGGCAGTGATTGTCAAGGAGCAGGGCTACATGTACCTTGGTGGCCCCGAGTTGACGTTTGCCGCCACCGGCGAGACAGTGGATGCCGAGTCGCTGGGTGGTGCCAAGATGCATTGCAGCGTCAGTGGCGTCACCGACCATATCGCCGAAGATGACCGCCACGCGCTGGCCATCACGCGTGAGATCGTGCGCGACCTGGGTGAACAACCCAAACCGCGCTGGACGCGTCAGCCCTCGGTGCCGCCGCGGTTCGATCCGCATGAGATTTACGGCATCATCAGCCGCGACACCAAGATTCCGACCGACACGCGCGAGATTCTGGCGCGCTTCGTCGATGACAGCCGGTTCCAGGAATTCAAGCCGATGTACGGCGACACCCTGTTGACCGGTTTTGCCCGTATTCACGGCCACGAGGTGGGCATCCTTGCGAACCAGGGCGTGCTGTTTCCAGAGAGTGCGATGAAGGCGGCGCACTTTATTGATTTGTGCTGCCAGCGCGACATCCCGCTGCTGTTCATGGCGGATGTGACCGGTTTCATGGTCGGACGCGCCGCCGAACAGGCCGGCATCGCCAAGGCGGGTGCCAAGATGATCACGGCCATGGCCTCGGCCAACGTGCCCAAGTACACCATCATCATGGGTGCCTCTTACGGCGCTGGTTACCTGGCCATGTGTGGCCGGCCGTTCAATCCGACCGCAATGTTCGCCTGGCCGACCGGCCGCGCGGCCATCATGGGCCCGGATCAGGCCGCCACCGTGATGGCGCTGGTGCGCAAGCAGATCAACAAGACCGAGGGCCGCGAATGGACGCCCGAGGAAGAAGAAGCTTTCAAGGTGCCGGTGCGCAAGATTTACGAAGACTTCCAGCCCGCCACCAACTTCTCTTCCAACCTGTGGGTCGATGGCATTCTTGATCCGGTGGAAACGCGCGATGCCATGGGGCTGTTGCTCGACCTCGCTTCTCGCACCGCCGCCAAACCGACGCCGTTCGGCGTTTTTCGCTTCTAACCAGGACGCAAACCATGCAACGCATCCACACCGTCTTGATGGCCAACTTCCTTCACCGCTCTGGAGGCGTTGGGCATGCTTAAGAAAATCCTCATTGCGAACAGAGGCGAGATCGCCTGCCGCATTGCCCGTACTTGCCGCAAGCTCGGCCTGTCCGTGGCCACGGTGCATTCCAGTGCTGACCGGTTTGCCCGCCATGTGCGCGAGATCGGGGAATCGGTCGAGATCGGGGGGGCCGCGCCCAGCGAGAGTTACCTCAACATCGACGCCATCATCGCGGCGGCCAGGCGCGTCGGCGCCGACGCCGTGCATCCGGGCTACGGCTTCGTCTCCGAGAATGCAGACTTCGTGCGCGCGCTTGAAGCGGCTGGCCTGACCTTCATCGGCCCCCGGGCCGACACCATGGAACGCGTGGGCGGCAAGGCCAGTGCCAAGCGCGAGGCGGCACGGCTCGGCGTGCCGGTCATCCCCGGCAGTGAAGGCGGCATGACCGACCCGGTCGAGGTGTCGCGTTTGGTGCGCGGCATGACGCTGCCTGTGCTGCTCAAGGCGGTGGCCGGCGGAGGCGGCCGCGGCATGGCGGTGGTCGAGACGCTGGAGGGGCTGGAGGCACGCATTGAGAGCGCCATGCGCGAAGCCGAAAAAGCCTTCGGCAATGGCGAACTGATCGTCGAACGCTACCTGCCGCAGGTGCGCCATCTTGAAGTGCAGGTCGCCGGTGACGGTCAGGGCCATGCCATCCACTTGTTCGAGCGCGAGTGCACTTTGCAGCGCCGCCATCAAAAAGTGATCGAGGAAGCGCCCTCGGCCGGCCTCAGCCCACGTCTGCGGGAAGCCATCCTGGCCGATGCGGTGAAGCTGGCCGCCGGCGTGAACTACCGTGGACTGGGTACCGTGGAGTTCGTGGTTGCCGGTGACGCGCACTACTTCCTGGAAGTCAACCCACGCTTGCAGGTCGAGCACCCGGTGACCGAAGAAGTCACCGGGCTTGATCTGGTGGCGTTGCAGCTGCGCATTGCCGAGACCGGGAGCTTGCCGCTGGCGCAAACCGATGTGGTGTGCCGGGGTCACGCTTTCGAGGCGCGGCTGTGCGCGGAAGATGCCGACGCCGGTTTCCTGCCGGCCATGGGTCGGCTCGATGTCGTCGATTTTTCGCGCTCGGGCGTGCGCATCGAGTCGGGGGTGGACAGCGGGGACGAGATTTCGCCGCACTACGACTCGATGATCGCCAAGCTCATCGCTCATGGCCCCGACCGCGAGTCGGCCCGTCGGGCACTTGTGGCCGGATTGCGCGAGAGCACGGTCATCGGGCTGGTGACCAACCTGCAGTTTCTGCATGAACTGCTCGAATGGCCGGAAACCCGCGACGCCAGTTTCCATACCCGCCTGATTGACGAGCGTCATGCGCAGCGGGGCATGGTCGCTCCCGCAGCCGTACCGGTGGAGCACCTGGCGGCGGCCGCGCTGTACTGGCTGGCGCAGCGGCGCGCGGAGTCACCCGCGCTGGGCTGCTGGACCCTGTGGGACGGTTTCACCGGCTGGCGCCTGAGCAGTGGGCCGATTCAGGCCGCGCCCCAGGCCGCCATGGTGTTGAAGGCGGGCGCGGCAGAGTGGCCGGTCCGGTTTTCCGCTCGCGCCGCCGATGGCGCCTGCACCCTGGCCATCGGCGACGAGGTGACGCAGGCTGCGCTGTCGCCGATCCCGGGTGGGCGCCGCCTGTTGCAGTGCGGCGGGCGGGCGCTGGAGCTGACCATCCGGGGCGATGCGCAGCAGGTCGAGATATCCAGCGCGCTGGGCAGCAGCGTGTTCACGGCGGAACCCTATCTGGGTGGCGCCGCCGGTGACGCCGCCTCCAGCGGGCAATTGGGCGCACCGATGATGGGCAAGGTGGTCGCGGTCAAGGCGGCGGTTGGCGAGTCGGTCGCCATCGGCCAGACCGTGATCGTGCTCGAATCGATGAAGATGGAGCTGCACGTCACGGCGCCGTTCGAAGGCAGCCTGAGCAGCCTGCGCTGCCGGGTTGGCGACATGGTCGAGCGCCACCAGGTGCTGGCCGAAGTCCGTCCGGTCTGATCGAAGGAGATGGCAGCGATGAGTGACTTGCCTGCCTCGGTCGAGTTCCATGAGGAGGGGCCGCGCGAGGGCTTCCAGATGGAGCCGCGGACCTATCCGCTGGGCGATCGCGCCGCGTTGATTGATGCTTTGGCGGCCTCGGGCTTGAAGCAAATCCAGGTGGCTTCCTTTGTCAGCCCGCGCGCGGTGCCGCAGATGGCCGATACCGCCGAGCTGTTTGCCGCCATCGTCAAGCGCCCAGGCACCCGCTACACGGCGCTCTGGCTCAACGACAACGGATTCGAGCGTGCGCGTGCCTGCGAGCAGGTGGACCTGGACGGCAGGCTGATGTTCTACACCACGGAGCCGTTTTCGCAGCGCAACAACAACTGCAGCGTGGCCGAGATGCGCGAACGCCAGCTCGGCTGGCTGGACCGCTACATCGCCCTGGGCATTCCGGTGGAAAAGGCCTACGTGATCACGGCTTTTGGCTGCAATCTTGGTGGTGCCGTGCCGCTGTCGGTTGTCACTGACCACATACGCTGGCTGGTTGATGCCTGCGCCGACCGGGGCGTGTCGCTTCCTGCGGTTTACCTGGCCGATACCATGGGCTGGGCGCATCCCGAGGAGATCAAGCGTCGCATCGGGGCGGTACGCGAGATCGTGCCCGATGCACGCATCGGGCTGCACCTGCACGACACGCGCGGCGTCGGGGGCGCCAACGTCTATGCGGCCCTGCAGATGGGTGTCCGGCTGTTCGACAGTTCGGTCGCCGGTCTGGGCGGGTGCCCGTTCGCCGGTCACCAGCAGGGCGGCGCGGCGGGCAATATTTGCACCGAGGATATGGTGTTCATGTGCCAGGAACTCGGGATTGAGACCGGCATCGACCTGGAGCGGCTGATTGAAGCGGCTCGGCTGGCCGAACGCATCATTGGCCGGGCATTGTCGGGTCGTGTGATGCACAGCGGTTCGCTCGTGACAATGGAAAGATGATGCAAATGACCCAGATCGAAAGCCGTATCGACACCCGCAGCGATGTCTACGTCCAGGCGCTGGGACAGGGTCGCGCACAGGCTGAGACGCTGCGTGCGCGTCTGGCCGCGGTGGCGAGCGGCGGGCGCGATGCGCACATCCGGCGTCACCGCGAGCGCGGCAAGCTGCTGGTGCGTGAGCGCATCGACTTCCTCGTCGATGATGGCAGCCCCTTTCTGGAGCTCTCACCGCTTGCGGCCTGGGGCCAATATGGAAACGAGGTGCCGGGCGCGGGCATCGTCACCGGCGTTGGCATGGTGGCTGGTCGGCCCTGCATGCTCATCGCCAACGATGCCACGGTCAAAGGCGGCTCGTTCTTCCATGAGACCGTCAAAAAACATATCCGGGCGCAGGAGATCGCCGAGCGCCTGCGGCTCCCCTGCCTGTATCTCGTGGACTGTGGCGGCGCCTTCCTGCCGGAGCAGGACCGTGTGTTCCCTGACAAGGACCACTTCGGCAACAGTTTTCACCGCCAGTGCCGCATGTCGCAGGACGGTCTGCCGCAGATTTCGGCCGTGTTTGGCGGCTGCACTGCGGGCGGGGCCTACATTCCGGCGCTGTCCGACGAGGTGGTGATGGTGCGTGGCAATGCGCGCATCCACCTCGGCGGCCCGTCCATCGTCAAGATCGCGATCAACGAAGTAGCCGATGGCGAAACACTCGGCGGCGCCGAGATGCATAGCCGCGTCTCCGGCGTCAGCGACCATCTGGCCGAGGACGAGCACCAGGCGCTGGCGATGCTGCGCCAGATCGTGGCCAGTCTGCCGCCCGAGCCCGCGCTGGCACCGCCGCTGGTGCCCAGCCCGCCACGCTACGCTCCGGGCGAGCTCGACGGCATCGTGCCGGCGGATCCCAAGCAGCCCTACGACGCGCGCGAGATCATTGCGCGGCTGCTCGATGGCAGCGCCTTCCATGAGTTCAAGCCGCTGTGGGGCGAGACGCTGGTGACCGGCTTCGGCGCGATCCACGGCCAACCCGTGGCCGTTCTGGCCAACAACGGCGCGCTGCTGGCCGAGTCGGCCCTGAAGGGCGCGCACTTCATCGAGCTGGCCAACCAGCGTGGCGTGCCGCTGCTGTTTTTGCAAAACATTCCTGGCTTCATGGTGGGCACCGAGGCCGAGCGCGGGGGCATTGCCAAGCACAGCGCCAAGATGGTCTATGCCATGGCCTGCGCCCGCGTGCCCAAGCTGACGCTGGTCGTCGGTGGCTCCTATGGCGCGGGCAACTACGGCATGTGCGGCCGCGGTTTCGAGCCCGAATTCCTGTTCGCCTGGCCCAGTGCCAGGGTGGCGACCATGAGCGCCGACATCGCCAGCAATGTGATGGTCGAGCTGGCACGCTCCAACCTGCGCGGCCCGGCCGACGAGGCCCGGCTGGCCGAGACCGAACGCCAGGTGCGAGAGCAATACGCGCGCCAGAGCGACCCCTATTACGCCACCTCCCGGCTGTGGGACGACGGCCTGATCGAGCCTTCGGCCTCGCGCGATGTGCTCGCCCTGGCGCTGGCGCTGGCGGCGCGCCGTGCGCTGCCGGTCACCGCCACCCCGGTCTATCGCATGTAAACCCCGTCCACTCAGAGACCTGTTCCATGAACACACCCACCTACGAAACCCTGCAACTTGCCGTCGATGCGCGCGGTGTGGCCCGCCTCACGCTGAACCGCCCCGACACCCACAACGCGCTCAACGCCACCCTGATCCGCGAGTTGCGCCGTGCGGTCGAATGGCTGGGCGCCGCCGGGGGTGTGCGCGCGCTGGTGCTCACTGGCGCTGGCAAGACCTTTTGCGCGGGTGGCGACCTCGGCTGGATGCAGGACAACATGACGAAGAGCCGGGTCGAGCGCGTCAGCGAAAGCGGCGATCTGGCGCTGATGTTGCGGGCACTGAATGACCTGCCGATGCCAGTCATTGGCCGCATCAACGGCCCTGCCTATGGTGGCGGTGTTGGAATGATCTCGGTGTGCGACATGGCCATCGCGGTCGATACCGGCGTCTATTCGCTCACCGAGGTCCGCCTGGGCCTGCTGCCGGCCAACATCGCCCCCTATGTGGTGGCGCGCATGGGCGAAGCCAACGCACGGCGTACCTTCCTGACGGCGCGTCGCATGGGGGCTGCCGAGGCGCAGCGCCTGGGCCTGCTGTCCGAGGTGGTGGCCGCGGATCAGCTCGACGCCGCCGTCGAGCGCGAACTTGCCGAGCTGCTGCAGTGCGCGCCTGGCGCGGTGGCGGCCACCAAGAAATTGATCACCTACGTGCAGGCGCATGACCTGGACACCAACATGATCTACGCCGCCGACAAGCTGGCCGACGCTTGGGAGACCGAAGAAGGGCGCGAAGGCATCGCCGCCTTCTTCGGCAAGCGCCTGCCTGCGTGGCGGCAGGCCTGAGGTAAGGATGAATGTGTTCGAAACCCTGCTGATTGCCAACCGCGGCGAGATTGCCTGCCGCATTGCACGCACCGCGCGCCGCATGGGGCTGCGCACCGTGGCAGTGTATTCTGATGCCGACCGCGACGCGATGCACGTGCACGCCTGCGACACGGCCGTGCGCCTTGGTCCGCCTGAGGCCGCGCGCAGCTACCTGGATGCCGCGGCCATTGTTGCTGCGGCGCGTGCCGCTGGTGCGCAGGCCATTCATCCGGGCTACGGTTTTTTGTCCGAAAGCCTGACGCTGATCGAGGCCTGCGAGGCCGCGGGCATTGTTTTCGTCGGCCCCTCGCGCGAGGCGATCCGGCGCATGGGCTCGAAGATCGAATCCAAACGCATCGCGATGGCACACGGTGTGCCGGTGGTGCCTGGCTACCATGCGGACGATCAGGACAGCGCGGTCTTGCAGGCCGCAGCCAGTGACGTGGGCTATCCAGTGCTGATCAAGGCCTCGGCCGGTGGCGGCGGCAAGGGCATGCGGGTGGTGCGCGGCGCGGGTGAATTCACTGCCGCGCTGGACACCGTACGGCGCGAGGCCCAGGCGTCGTTCGGTGATGACCGTGTGCTGCTGGAGCGCTACCTGGACGAGCCGCGCCACCTCGAGGTGCAGTTGCTGGGCGACAAGCACGGGCATTTGGTGCACCTGTTCGAGCGCGAGTGTTCGATCCAGCGCAACCACCAGAAAGTGATCGAGGAAGCGCCGGCGCCACACCTGTCGCCGGCTGTGCGCGAGGCCCTGTTTGCCCACGCGCTGACGATGGGTCGTGCCATTGGCTACGACAGCACAGGCACCATCGAGTTCATTCACGACAGCCGCAGCGGTGACACATTCTTTCTGGAAATGAACACCCGGCTGCAGGTCGAGCACCCGGTGACCGAGCAGACCTGTGGCATCGACCTGGTCGAATGGCAGTTGCGGGTGGCCGCCGGTGAAGCACTCGGCTTCAGTCAGTCAGCGCTGTCGCAGCGCGGCTGCGCGATCGAGGTGCGCGTTTGCGCGGAAAATCCAGCGGCCGATTTCGCGCCCGAGATCGGCACCGTGGTCGGCTACCGCGAGCCGCACGGCGAGGGCGTCCGGGTTGACAGCGGTGTGCGCACCGGCAGCCGGGTCACCCCTTATTACGACTCGATGCTGCTCAAGGTGATTGCCCATGCCGATGACCGGCCGACCGCAGCGCGACGGCTCGCCACCGCACTGGACGACACGGTGCTGCTCGGCGTGCAGAGCAACCTCGGTTTCCTGGCCGATCTGCTGAGCCACGACCACTTTGCACAAAGGCTCAGTACGCACTACATCGCGCGTGCTTTCCCCGCAGGCTGGCAGCCGCGCGGAGACGACGGGCTGGCCATCGCCGCTGCAGCGCTGCACGGCGTGCTGGCCACGCAGGCTGCCTCGGTCGGGCGCTCGGCTTGGCAATCGCTCGGGGCCTGGCGCGTGCCCGGCGGCGGCGCAGGCGGCACGCGGGTGCTGCTCGAAGACGGGCACCGCTGCGTGCACGAGGTCAGCGTGTCGCGGGAGGGCGAAGGCTGGCGCGTGCGCGTCGGCGAACTGGAAAAGAGGGTTGCGGCGACGCTGGTCGGAGACACCCTGGAATTGCGGCACAAGGGCGTGACGACCCGCTTCATGGTGGCACTGGAACGGCATGCCAGCGAGGGCGAACGTCTGTGGCTGGCCGGCGCCGGTCGCACGCGCACCTGGCGCCGGCTCGACCGCTGGCAGCGCGCGCTCACCGGCGCGGCGGCTGCAGACGAGCGGGGTGGCAGCCGCCTGCTCGCGCCCATGCCTGGCCTGGTGACGCTAGTGCAAGCCAGCGTGGGCATGACGGTGAATGCGGGCGATACGCTGGTGCAAATGGAAGCCATGAAAATGGTGCACACGATCAGCGCGCCCGCCGCGGGCCGGGTCAGCGAGCTGCGCTGCCGCACCGGCGATGCGGTGCGCGGTGGCGATGTGCTGGTGGTCATGGACATTGAGGACAACTGAGGAAAAACGAAATGAACGAGCCGATCTACTTCGACGAGCAACACCGGCAGTTCCGCGACAACCTGCGCCGCTTCGTCGAGCAGGAGGTGGTGCCACAGGCGGCGCCCTGGGAAGACGCCGGCATGGTGCCGCGCGCGGTGCTGCGCCAAATGGGGGAACTCGGCTACCTCGGCGTGCGCTACGCCGAGCCCTACGGGGGCTCGAAACTCGACACGGTGTACAGCGCGATCCTGGCTGAAGAACTCGGCCGCTCGACTTACGGCGGCTTCGCGGTGACGGTGATGGTGCATACCGACATGGCCTCGCCGCACCTGGCCAACTTCGGCACGCCAGAGCAACTCGAGCGCTACCTGCCCGCCATCATCCGCGGAGAGAAAATCTGTGCCGTAGCGGTGACCGAGCCCGATGCCGGCTCCGACGTGGCCGGCATTCGCACCCGCGCGGTGCGCGACGGTGACCACTGGGTCATCAACGGCAGCAAGATGTTCATCACCAACGGGGTGCATGGCGACGTGTATTTCGTTGGCGCCAAGACCGACCCGACGGCCAAGGGCTCGCGCGGCATCTCGATCTTCATCGTCGAGAAGGGCACGCCGGGCTTTCGCGTCGGTCGTGCGCTCAGAAAGAGCGGCTGGCTGAGCAGCGACACCGCCGAACTGGTGTTTGAGAACTGCCGGGTGCCGGCGGCCAACCTGCTGGGTGGCGAGAACAAGGGCTTCTACCAGATCATGCGCAACTTCCAGAACGAGCGCATCGTGCTGGGCGCGCAAACCATGGGCGAGGCCGCACGCGCGATCGAACTGACGCTGGCCTACGTGCGCGAGCGCAAGGCCTTCGGCGCCACACTGTGGGACAAGCAGGCGATCCGCCAGCGCCTGGCGATGCGCGCGGCGCAGGTTGAGGCCGGCCGCCAATTGGTCTATCACGCCGCTTGGCTCGACGCGCAGGGGCGCGAATGCGTCAAGGAAGTGTCGATGGTCAAGGCGCTGTGCGGCGAGCTGGTCAACGACGTGGTCTATGACTGCCAGCAGTTCCATGGCGGCTTCGGCTATATGCGCGAGGCCGCAATCGAGCGCATGGTGCGCGACGCCCGTGTCCAGGCCATCGGCGGCGGTGCCACCGAAGTGATGCTCGAAGAAGTTGCCAAACGCCTGTGAACATGAGCACCCTGTCCCCCACCCCAGCCATGGACTTGCCGGTCGAGCTGCCGCTCAAGGAAGTCCTGCCCGGCATCCTGATGTTCACCCTGCCGGTGGACTACGGCATCGACCACGTCAACATCTACCTGATTCGTGACGGTGAGGGCTGGTGCCTCTTCGACACCGGCGCCGACTGCGAAGCGGCGCGGGCCTTGTGGCTGCGTGCCCTGGCAGGACCGCTGGTGGGCGGCCTGACGCGCATCATCGTCTCGCACCACCACCCCGACCACCTCGGGTTGGCCGCGTGGCTGGTGCGGAGCACCGGAGCGAAGATTCTGATGCGTCCCGAGGAACGCGAGGTGGCACGCGGAACCCGCATGCTGGATGAATCATCACGCCGCCATGGCATCGATTTCATGTTGCGTCACGGCATGTCACTGAGTGAGGCCGAAGAGATCGTCAGCGGCGTGTTGCAAGAAAACCTGGGTTGCGACGAACCCCCGCCCAGCACCAGTCTGGAAGACGGGCAGCGACTGCAAATTGGCGACTTCGGTTTTGACGTGCTGGTGCTGGGCGGTCACAGCATCGCGCAAATCTGCCTCTATGAGCCAGACTTGAAGCTGCTGCTCACCGGGGACCAGTTGCTTGAGCGCATCACGCCCAATGTCGGGGTCTGGCCGTACGGCGAGCCCCATCCGCTGCCGCGCTACATCGACAGCTTGCGGGCGATCGCCGGCTTGCCCATCGAACATGTGTTGCCGGCGCATCACCATGTTTACCACGCGGGTGTAGCGCGCGCGCATGGGTTGGTTGCGCACCACCAGCGGGCGCTACGGCGCTTCAAGGAAGGCTTGCGTGAAGGCATGACGGCCGTGGAGCTTGGCGAAGCGAGGTACGGAAAACAGTCAGAGGCTCTGCACAGGTTCCTGGCGATGGGGGAGACGCTGGCGCATCTGCTGTGGCTCGAAAGTGACGGTCATGTCAGGTCCAGCGAAGACGCTGGCGTGCTGCGCTGGGCACCCATCCAGCGATCAGAGCAGCCGATGGTTCAAATTTGAATGAGAGGAATTTTTTGATGGCAGAAACGATGAGTCCTGAAGAGGAATTCGCCCAGCGCTGGAAGAAGTTTGCGCACGTGTCCCCGTACAACCGGGAGCTCGGGCTTTTGCCGCATTCCGTACGGCCGGACTGGTGTGTGCTGAAGGTGGACTACAAGGACAGCCTGGTTGGCGACCCGAACACGCGGGTGCTGCATGGCGGCGTCATCACTGCCTTGCTGGATGCTGCTTTCGGGTTCGCAATTTTTGTGAAGATACCCCAGATACGGCCGATGGCCACGCTGGACCTGCGCATTGATTACCTCAAGCCGGCCACCCCCGATAAAGCGGTGCTGGGCGGCGCGGTCTGCTACAAGCTGACGCCGGATCTGGCCTTCGTCCGCGGCTGCGCCTACCACGAGTCACCGGACGATCCGATCGCCACCGCCGTTGGCATCTACATGTTCACTACCGGATCCCCTGTGATTCGAAACGAGGAGATTCCCCAATGAAGTTTGCCGACCTCTTGACAAACTGCAGGGCCTCCAGCGATTTTGGCCCGTTGGTGCAATCCATTCCGTACGCCAACTTCCTGAATCTGCGCCTCGACATCAAGGGTGACGAGTTCACCTGCATCCTGCCTTTCGATCAAAAGCTGATCGGCAACCCTGTTCTTCCCGCCTTGCACGGCGGCGCAACCGGCGGTTTTCTGGAATGTGCTGGCTTGTTCTATCTGCTTTTGAAAACGGACACAAAGACCCTGCCGAAGACGATCGACTTCAACATTGACTACCTGCGTACCGGCCAGCCACGCGACACCTATGCCAACGTCGTGATGGTCAAGCTGGGACGGCGCGTGGCCAACCTGCGCATCGAGGCCTGGCAGTCCAGTCCTGACAAGCCGATCGCACTCGGCCATTGCAACTTCATGCTTGACGCATGAAACCATCAAGGAAATGCACCTATGAATCAACCTGTCTATCAATCCGCATTCCGCCCGGGACTCTTCGCTGGCCAGACGGTGATCGTCACCGGCGGCGGCAGCGGCATTGGCCGCTGCACTGCCCATGAGCTGGCGAACCTGGGCGCGGTCGTCGCGCTGGTCGGGCGCCGCGTCGAGAAGCTCGAGCAGGTGCAGGCCGAGATCACCGCCGCGGGCGGCCAGGCCAGCATCCATCCCTGCGATATTCGCGACGAAGCCGGCGTGAAAGCCATGGTCGCGGACGTAATTGCACGCCATGGCGTCATCAACGGACTGGTCAACAACGCCGGCGGCCAGTACCCGCAGCCAGTGCGCGACATCACGCTCAAGGGCTGGGACGCGGTGGTGCGCAACAATTTGACCGGCGGCTTCCTGGTCGCGCGTGAAGTCTATGTGCAAAGCATGGAGGCCAACGGCGGCGCCATCGTAAACATCATCGCCGACATCTGGGGTGGCATGCCGACCATGGCGCACAGCGGCGCGGCGCGCGCGGGCATGCTGTCTTTCACCGAGACGGCAGCCTGCGAATGGTCGCAGTCGGGCGTGCGCGTCAACGCCGTGGCGCCGGGCTGGGTGGCCAGCAGCGGCTTTGACACCTACAGCCCAGAGATGCAGGCGGAGCTGCGCAGTCTGAAGACCAAGGTGCCGTTGCAGCGCTATGGCACCGAGTCCGAGGTGTCGGCGGCGATTGTGTTCCTGCTGAGCGAGGCGGCGGCCTTCATCACCGGCTCATGCATTCGGGTCGATGGCGGCGTGCCCAATGCCAGACCAACCTGGAAGCTGATACCGCACGGGCGCTCAAAGGCATTCAACGGTTTTGCGCTGTCGCAGGCACCCAAGTGTCTGGACGGAGATGCGCAGGGAGGATCGGGGATATGAACGCGCCGGTACAAACCACGAATGCGAACGACCTGTCGAACTGTCTCGCGCCTGGCCGTTATGTCGACAGCGACCATCCCGCGGTGATATCGTTCGCGCGCCGGGTTGCCGGCACCGCGACGACGCCGCGTGACATCGCGCTCAAGCTCTACTATGCCGTGCGCGACGAGTTTCTCTATGACCCCTACCACTTCGACACCACCATCGATGGTCTCAAGGCCAGTCATGTGATAGAGGCTGGCCGCGGTTTCTGCGTGCCCAAGGCGGCGCTGCTCGCCGCCGCCGCCCGTGCGTTGGGCGTGCCGGCTCGGCTTGGCTATGCCGACGTGCGCAACCATCTGACCAGCAAGAGGCTGTACGACATGATGGGTACCGATCTGTTCGTCTTTCACGGCTACACCGAGCTATGGATCGATGGTCAATGGACCAAGGCCACGCCCGCCTTCAACCGTTCCTTGTGCGAGAAAGCCGGCATTCGGCCGCTGGAGTTCGACGGCAGGATCGATTCCGTTTTTCATGAATTCGATGTCAGTGGCCGTCGGCACATGGAGTATGTGCATGACCGTGGCACCTATGTCGACCTGCCGCGCGACGATCTGATCGCAGCGTGGCGCGAGGCTTATCCCTCGTTTCCCGACTGGGGACGGAAGCTGGGCATCCGCGCCGATTTCGAATCAGATGTCCAGCCCGGTGCCTGACATCGCACCCCGTGGGTAAAGTCCGCTGAACAACAACGAATCTTTCATAACCTTGCGGGAAATGGAGCCTGGCACATGAGAGTCTTGTTCTTGATTTATGGGGTGGTCAGTTATTTGGTTTTCCTTCTGGTGTTTGTCTATTCCCTGGGCTTTGTCGGTGATGTGTTCGTTCCCCGATCCGTCAGCCATCCGGCGTCTGGCGGCTTGGGTCAGGCTTTGCTGATCGACATCCGATGATGCTGGGCATCCTGATTGCCTTCTGGGCCACGCCTGTCATGAGCGTGAGCCACCTGGTGTTTTCGATCGGAATGTCCGTGTACGTTCTGGTGGGTATCTACTTCGAGGAGAAAGGATTCCAGAAGGCTTTCGGAATGGACTATGTCGCATTCAAAAAACGCACCAGGAAGATCATTCCAGGCGTCTATTGAAAACGGCCAGCCGATGACCAGTCAGCGATGTCGTCTGCGAACCAGAACAAGGAATCAGGAGGACGCTTTGGAAAATTCATCAACGCCGTCGCAAGTGCGAAGGCCATGGAAGGATTCCGTGTGAGTGGTTGCGAGCGACGAGAGTTTCCCGGCCTGGACGGTGGTGTCCTGGTGGCCGACGTGTATGGGCCGGTTGGCGCGCCAACGGTGTTGCTACTGCACGGCGGTGGGCAAACGCGCCATGCCTGGGGCCGCGCCGCGCAGACCCTTGGCGCGGCGGGCTGGCGTACCGTCGCCCTGGATCTGCCGGGGCATGGTGACAGCGCCTGGGCGGCCAATGGCGATTACCGGATTGAGACCCTTGCCGAGTGCATGTGCTGCATCTGGCGCGTACTGGGGACACCGCTGGCCGTGGTGGGAGCATCGCTCGGCGGCCTCATCAGCATGGCCGCAGTCGGTCGCGCTGACGCGCCACCGATCAACGCGCTGGTGCTGGTGGACATTGCGCCGCGCATGGAAGAAGCCGGCGTCGAGCGCATCGTGCATTTCATGCGGGCGCAGCCCGATGGATTTGCAACACTCGAAGAGGCCGCGCTGCATATTGCCGCCTACCGTGGCCGCCCCATGGACGGCCCGATCGAGGGACTGAAGAAAAACCTGCGCCTCAATGCGCAAGGCCGCTGGGTGTGGCATTGGGACCCGCGCCTGATGAGCGAAGCCAACCACAATCACCGCCGCGACCCGGATGGCTATGAGCGGGCCTTGCGCGGACTGCAGGCACCCACGCTGCTGCTGCGTGGTCAGCGTAGCGACGTCATATCCGAAGAAGATGCGCGCGCCCTGGTGCAAACCCTGCCGCGGGCGCGCTTTGTCGACCTGAAGGGGGCGGGCCACATGATTGCCGGCGATGCCAATGACGCCTTCGTGGCCAGTGTGGTGGATTTTCTGCACGAAGTGATGCCGCCTACGCACGCCTTGGCGGGTGGAAATTGAACAAGGAGCATGCCATGAGTTTGCGATCTTTCACGCTGCACGATCTCATCGCGCGCAACGCGCGCTTGCACGCATCGAAAACAGCTTTTCTTTTTGCCGGACAGAAAGTGACGCACGCCCAGTACGCTGAGCGCACGGCGCGGCTGGCGGCCGGTTTGGCCGCAGCAGGTGTGCGTGCGGGCGACCGGTTGGCGATACTGGCCCCCAACTGCCTGGAATACGTTGATTTGTTCGGTGCCAGCGCGCACCTGGGCGCGATCATGGTGCCGATCAACTGGCGGCTGTCGGCCGAAGAAGTGGCCCATGTCATTGAGGATGTATCACCCCGTGTACTGATCGTGGCCGATGAATTCAAGGCACTGCTGCCGCAACAGGGCCTGGACGACACGCTGCGCTACACGCTGGGCGCCGCACTGGCCCCGTGGCAATCCATCAGCACGCTGTATCTGGAGCCCCATGCGCCAGCGGCGGACCTGCCAGACGTGGCCGACGACAGTGGGTTCGTCATCATCCACACCGCTGCCGTGGGTGGGAGGCCGCGCGGCGCACTGCTTTCGCATGGCGGCCTGCTCGCTGCTGGCATGCAAACGCAACTGGCTTGGCAACTGATGCCGCAGGATGTCAATTTGGGGGTCTTGCCGCTGTTTCATGTGGCCGCCATCGGCTTCATGCTGGCTACGCAGCAGGCGGGCGGGGCGACGCTGCTGCTGACACGTTTTGATCCGCCCAGCCTGGTTAAACATATCGACGAGGACGGTGGCAGCCTGATCGGCACCTTTCCTCCCATGCTCGGCGCACTGCTGGACGCGGCCGCGGCCCAGGGCTCCCAACTCGCAAACCTGCGCGTGGTGTCGGGGCTCGACGCGCCCGAAACCATCGCGCGCCTGCGCACGAGTTGTCACCACGCGACTTTCTGGAGCGCCTACGGCCAGACCGAGACCTCGGGCTCGGTGACCCTGGCACCCTTTGATGAACGTCCCGGCAGCGCCGGTCGTCCCACGCTGGTGAACACGGTCGCAGTGCTGGATGACCTGGATCGTCCGCTGCCAAGCGGTGCCACCGGCGAGATCGCTGTGCGCGGACCGATGGTGTTTCTGGGCTACTGGGGTCGCAACGAAGACAACGCTTTCACGCTGCGCAACGGCTGGCACCATACCGGCGACATGGGGCGCATCGATGCCGAGGGCTACCTCTGGTACAGCGGGCGCTCACCGGCCAAGGAGTTGATCAAGCCGGGCGGCGAGAACGTCTACCCGGCTGAAGTCGAGCGGGTCATTCTTGAACACCCGGCGCTGGCGCAGGCGGTGGTGTTCGGTGTGCCGGACGTGCAGTGGGGCGAGGCCGTCAAGGCGGTCTGTGTGCTGAAGGCGGGGCACACAATGAGTTCTGAATCATTGATCGAGTTTGTGGGCGGGCGCATCGCGCGCTACAAAAAACCCAAGCATGTGGTGTTTGTATCGGAACTGCCCAAGGGAAGTGCCGATGGCATCGACCGTGCGGCCGTCAAGGCCGCACACGGTGGGACGTAAGCCACCTTTCGATTCAGTCTGCGCACCAGACAATGGATTTGCAAGCGGTTTCAAGGCGATTTGAAACCCGTACACAAGGAGAGCATTGCATGAATACCGAGCGTGCTGAAGAACTTCGGTTCAAGACCCACTGCCGAACCATTACCGAAACGGACATCGTCACCTTCGTCAATGTGGTGGGATTGCATGAACCCTTTTTCATTGACATGGAATACATCCGGGAGAACATGACCGGAGCGCATCGCAGCCGCTTCGCGCCTGGCCCCATGATCATCTCGCTCGGCATGGGGCTGCTGGCCACTTATGTACAAGGCATCATCAATCAGGTGCTGGAAGGTCGCGAGGTGGGTCCATTCGGGGGCATGACGGGTGTGCAGGCGCGCCTGCGTGGTGCGCTGTTTCCAGGCGACACCATTCATGTCGAAGGCGCAGCCCGACTGCTTCCGACGACCTCGCGCGGTTATACCCTGATGGAGTTGCAGCACCTGGTGATCAATCAGCGCGGCGAGACCATTGCCGACTTCACCGAAACCATTACGTTCCTGCCGCAGACCAACCCAAAACCGCTGACCTGAACAAGTCGGCGCGCTGCGCAAGCGATGCAATTCACAATTCAGCCAAGGAGTAACAACCCAATGAAAAAGCGAGAAGCAGTGATCGTCGGCGTCGCCGACTTGCCGCTGAAGGATGGCAAGGCCCTCACGCCGATGTCGGTCTTGCAGGCTCAGGCGCTGGTCGCGCGTGATGCGCTCAAGGATGCCGACATCGCCATGAATGAAGTCGATGGGTTGCTGACCACCGGCATGTGGGGCGTGCCGGGTCCGGGCCAGTTGCCCACCGTGACGTTGTCAGAGTATCTGGGCATTACCCCGCGCTTCGTCGATGGCACCAACATCGGCGGGTCGGCTTTCGAGGCCCATGTGGCGCACGCAGCCACCGCCATCGAGGCCGGCCGTTGCGAGGTGGCGCTGATCACCTACGGCAGTCTGCAACGCAGCGAGATGAGCCGCAACCTGGCCGGACGGCCTTCGGTGTTGACCATGCAGTACGAAACGCCCTGGGGCATGCCGACACCCGTGGGCGGCTACGCGATGGCGGCGATGCGTCATATGCACGAGTACGGCACCACGTCCGGGCAACTGGCCGAGATCGCCGTGGCCACGCGCAAATGGGCCCAGCTCAACCCGGCCGCGACGATGCGCGATCCGCTGTCGATCGACGACGTGCTGGAAAGCCCGATGATCTCCGACCCGTTGCACCTGCTCGACGCCTGCCTGGTGACTGATGGTGGTGGCGCGGTCGTCATGACCACGGCAGAGCACGCCAAGGCGCTCGGGCGCAAACCGGTGTACGTGCGCGGCTACGGCGAATCGCACACGCACTGGACGATTGCCGCCATGCCGGATCTGGCGCGCCTGACGGCCGCCGAGGTGGCCAGCCGGGACGCCTTCGCCATGGCCGGCATCGGGCACGATGCCATCGACGTGGTCGAGGTCTATGACTCGTTCACCATAACCGTGCTGCTGACGCTCGAAGCCCTGGGTTTTTGCCAGCGTGGCGAGGGGGGAGCCTTTGTGTCCAACCAGCGCACCGCGCCGGGCGGGGCGTTTCCGCTCAACACCAACGGCGGTGGACTGTCCTACGCGCATCCCGGCATGTATGGCATCTTCCTGCTGATCGAAGCGGTGCGCCAGCTGCGTGGCGAGTGCGGCCCGCGCCAGATTCAGGACGCCGTGACCGCGCTGGTCCACGGCACCGGCGGCACGCTCTCCAGCGGTGCCACTTGTATCCTCTCTACACAGTGAACACCATGTACGACAAACCCCTACCCGTCATCGATGGCGAGAGTCGCCCCTATTGGGACGCCCTGAAACAACACCGTCTTACCCTCAAGCGCTGCCATGACTGCGGCAAGCACCATTTTTATCCGCGCGCCTTGTGCCCGCACTGCCACTCGGACGCTGTCGACTGGGTCGATGCGCGCGGCACGGGCACCATTTACAGCTACACCATCGCGCGCCGGCCGGCCGGTCCCGCCTTCAAGGCGGACGCGCCCTATGTGGTGGCGGTGATCGACCTCGACGAAGGTGCCCGCATGATGACCAATATCGTCACCGGCGATGTGGAGGCAGTGCGTATCGGCCAGCGCGTGACGGTTCACTATGACGATGTGACCGACGAGGTGACGCTGCCGAAGTTCCGGTTGCTGTAGTGTCGAGGTAACCCGCATGGACTTCACCATCGATCCCGATACCGTGGCCATTGCCGAGGCCGTGTTGCGCTTCGTCGAGCGTGAAGTGCTGCCGCTGCAGGAACGCCACCACGACCTGTTGGGCAGCGAACGCACCCTGTTCGACGCCACTGGCCGCTACGTCCCGGAGGTGCTGGCGCTGCGCCAACAGGTGCGTAAGCGTTCGGCCGAACTCGGCTTTTACACCCTGTTCGGCGACGAGAAACTGGGCGGCGGGGGGCAGGGCGCGCAGGTCATGGCGCATGTGCAGGAGGTGCTGAACCACCGCGTTGGCCCTGCTCAGCCGCTGGTCCAGACGGTGGTGCTGCCATCGCCCTTTACCAATGGCCTATCGCCGGTGTTGCGGCATCTGAACCCCGAGGTGCTCGATCGCCACCGAGACGGCATCGCCAGCGGCGACAAGACCCTGTGCTTCGGCCTGAGCGAGCCCGACGCCGGCTCGGACGTATTCGGCATGAAGACGCGCGCCGTGCGCGACGGCGATGAGTGGGTGCTCACCGGTACCAAGCAGTGGATCACCAACTCGCCGTACGCCGATTATGCGATGGTGTTCGCGTTGACGGACCCCGAGGCCGCGGCGCGCCACAAGGGCGGCGTCACCGGCTTTTTCGTGGACACGCGCACTCCCGGCTTTACCGTGCCACGTGTCATCAACACCATGGGCCACCTGGGCGGTGACACTGGGGTTGTCGTGCTTGACGGTGTGCGCGTGCGCGACGAATACCGGCTCGGCGAAGTCGGTCGTGGTCTGGCTGTGGCGATGGACGGCGTCAATGCCGGGCGCATGGGCATGGCCGCCTCGTGCCTTGGGCTGGCGCGCTGGGCGCTGGACCAGGCGGTTGAATACGCCAAGGTGCGCAAGACCTTTGGCGTACCGATCGCCGATCACCAGGCGATCCAGCTCATGCTGGCCGACAGCGCGATGGATGTCTATGCTGCCAAGGCCATGATCCAGAACTGTGCCTGGCGTCTGGACAGCGGCCAGGCCTCGACTGCGCAGGTCAGCATGGTCAAGGCATTTTCGACCGAGATGCTCGGGCGCGTCATGGACCGCAGCATCCAGATCCACGGCGGCATGGGCCTGACCAACGAACTGCGTCTGGAAGAAGGCTACCGCTTCGCGCGCGTGATGCGCATCCCCGACGGCACCGGCGAGATCCAGCGCCGCACCATCGCGCGCCAATTGCTGGCCGGACATGCCGACCTGTAGGCTGTGGCCAGCCAAGCGTAACGCATGCAAAGCCTTTGCAGTGGGCAATAAAGAAACCGATTGACATGATGAAAGAGCACGAACTGTTCGCGGGCGGCCATCGACTCGCCGCCACCACCTGGGGCGAGATCGGTGCTGGATGCCCGACCATCGTCATGATGCACGGCGGGCTGGACTGCATCACCACTTGGAGAGATTTGCCCCAGGCACTGGCCGAGGCCAGCGGCTGCCCTGTGCTGGCCTATGACCGTTGGGGCTATGGACGCTCCGAGCGTCTGGTCGGCGAACGTGAGCTGGGTTATCGGCGTGAGGAAGCCGGCCCCGTGCTCGGGGAGGTGCTGCGCCATTTCGGCGTCACACAGGCGCTGATGTTTGGGCACAGTGACGGTGGAGCCATGTCGGTGCTGGCGGCGGCGGCACATCCCGAACTGGTGTGCGGCGTGCTCGCCTGCTCACCGACCATTGCGATCGATCAGTTCATGGTCGACGCCATGTCCGGCGCGCGCCGCGCCTTTGAGCACGAAGGGCTGCGCGATAAACTCAAACGCCACCATGGCGACAACACCGACACCATGTTCTGGGGCTGGTACGAGCCCTGGGCCAGCCCCAGCGCTCTGCAATGGGATATGAGCGCCGAGATTGCCGCGGTGCGCTGCCCGGTGGCGGCGTTGTTCGGCAGCGACGATGAATACGGCTGGCGCCCCAGCGCGGTTTCTTTGATCCAGAACGGACGAATGCTGCTGGAGGTGACCGCACTGCCGGCCGTGGGCCACCACCCGCAGCAGCGCGAGCGCGGTGAGACGATTGCCATGCTGCAGCGGCTGCTGGGGTGTATCGCGCGCAATCCGACCAGTGACCAATGACGGGTCGATGATCGACATAAAAAAACCGGCTCGTTGGATAGGACTGGTGGAGCTATCTTCCGAAAACGATTGTGGGCATATGGGCGTTGGCGGGCGGCATCTTCAGAGCACGCGGGCGCACGACCGGCGGGCCAGCATACCTGCCAGCGGTGAGAGATCGGTCAGGGTGTCGAGCCGGCACACCAAGTCAATCAACTCGTCAACATCGGACGCGTCGAGAACCGGCTCGACCAGATGACGGAACTTGTTCTCCAGCCGTTGCTGCTGTTCGTGCAGGTCCTTGGCCGGACGTCCGCTATCGTGGCGCTGGCGCAGCAGGGTGCCGGTGTGGGTCTCGATCACCACCTCAGCGAGCGTCAGCCCTGGGCATTGGGGCGCGAGTTCGACGGTCACGCGCCCGCGCAGTGCCACCACATCTGGCCTACGCACTGCGTCGTCATTAAAGTTGTCCATGCCAGCCGTGTCGACCCCGGCCAGCGCCATCGCCACCGTATGACGCAAGCTGAACTTGGCCTCGAGCCCGGTGCGCGGCGCGGTGATATTGCACACGCCTTCACTGGCGGCCCCGACGCGCACCATCACGCAGCGGACATCTTCAGGCCGCAGTCCATGTTGAAGGCGCAAGTGGCGTGCGGCTTCGATGGCTGCATGGGTGCCGTAGCATGCAGCGTGGAACTTGAACAGGTTGTTGCGCAGGTGCCAACCACCGTCGGACGTGGCCGTTTCCAGTGACGAGTTGCCGCCGTGCGTTGCGATGAAGCCTTGCGGACATTCAATCGCATCGGCGCAACTGGTGAAACCACGCGCGGCTAACTGAGCCGCTTGTTGACCGTCTGCGCTGGCGCGGCCGGCGTGCAAGGGCTTGCACATCGTGCCAAACATGGATTTCAACCCGGCGGCCATCGTACTGGCGATGCCGAACGCGCTGGCTGTGTCGTCGGCGTCGAGTTGCAGCAAGCGTGCGCAGGCTGCGGCCGCGCCTATCGTACCAAGCGTGGCCGTGGTGTGGAAACCCTTGGCGTACTGTGCCTCGCCGGTTGCTAGCCCCAACTGACACATCGTTTCGTAGCCTGCGGCGAAGGCGGTCATGAAGTCGCGTCCGCTCACGCCGCGCGACTCGGCCAAGGCCAGCAAGGCCGGGATCAGGGTCACCGAGGGATGGCCGGTGCAGGCCATGTTGACGTCGTCGTAATCGAGTGCGTGCGAGGCAGCGCCGTTGATCAACGCCGCCTGCCGGGTCGAGGTCGCCATGCCATGCCCAACGACCGTGGCCTGGGCGTGGCCGCCTTGCTCGCGCGCCTCTTCGGCAAGCATGTGCACCAGCGGCTCGCACGCGCCAGCCAGCGTCACACCGATCCAGTCGAGCAGACACTGACGGACCCGCAGACGCACATCTTCGGGCAGATCGGTGTAACACAGGGCAGCGCTGCGCGCGGCCAGTTCCTGCGTGATGCGCGGGGGGGTGAAGCCAGCAGCCGACTGCGGAATGCGTGTGGCGGTGAGGGTGCTCATCTCAACGGCCCTTCCACTGGGGCTTGCGCTTTTCGCGGAACGAACGCGGCCCCTCAAGCGCGTCTTCGCTGAGATAGACGGCGTCAAACGCGCGATTGGAGGCCCGTAGTGCGGCGGTTCGGCCCATTTCGGTGGACATGCGGACCATTTCCTTGGCCGCGCGCACCGTCAGTGGCGCGTTGGCCATGAGCTTGGCGGCCAGCTCTTTGGCGCCTTGCAGAGCCTGGCCCTTGGGCATCAGGCGGTTGATGTAACCGAGTTCGTAGGCGCGCTGCGCCGTCAGAGGGTCGCCGGTCATCGCGACTTCCATCAGAATGCGCTGCGGCAGCATGTGGATGACAGGCGCCGCCCACGGCATCCCGCGTCCGACCTTGGCCTCAGTGATGGCGAACTTGGCCGTCTCGTCGGCTACACACAGGTCGCACATCTGCGCCAGCAGCCAGCCGCCAGCATAGGCATAACCCTGCACCGCTGCGATGACGGGCTTGGTGACCTCGACGGTATCGCCCAGTACGGCCATGAAGCCGGGCGGCGGAATGCGCAGCTGGGTATCGGCCGCTTCGACCAGATCCATGCCGGCGCAGAAGTTCTCGCCCGCACCGGTGAGGATGGCCACCTGGGCATCGGCGTCAGCTTCGAAGCGGCGCCAGACTTCGAAAAAGCCTTCGCGCACGGCCCGGCTCAGGGCATTGCGGCGCTCTGGGCGATTGATGGTGATGATGGCGATGCCGTCGCTCACTTCGTAAAGCAGTTCGTTGTTCATGGGGTCTGTCTCCTTCTTGTTAAATTGTGGCGCGGTTCTGAGCCGCTTCGTCATGCCGCAAGCGGCGAATTCGGGTCATTTTCGGCGGTGACACGTAGTCGTCTCCAGTCCTCGACCTTGATTTTTCCAGTTCGCGCAAAATAACGCCCTGGGATAGTAAAAAGCGTACAGCGTCAGTTTAATCAGCTGCCATCGGCTACCGCGATGTTTTGTGGATGACCAGTGCCACCATCGCGTCGGCCAGATCATCCAGCGAAGCCCCCTCCTTTGCGTCGAACCAGTCGACCGACCAGTTCAGTGCGCCGAAGATGAAATGGCGCGCCAAGGTCAGATCGGCTCGCAGGCAGCCGGTTGATGCGAGTTCATGGAGTACAGGCATCCATGCTGCCTCGTAGTGGCATTTCAGCTCTTCGATGAGGTGGCGCTGCCGCGCGTTGAGCGCACGCGAGTCATAGGGCACTTCCCATAGGAGGCCGCTGTTCGATTCCAGTAACGATTCCAAGTGCGAACGGATCAAACGCCGCAATGTCGTCTCTGCGTCTCGTTTTTCAAGGAGTACCATCCTCTGGCGTGCCAGGGCGCTGCGCATGCCTATCTGCAAAACCTCGTACAACAGCGCATCTTTGCTCTTGAAGTGGCAAAAGATCGACCCGGAATGCATGCCGACCGCAGAGGCGATGCGACGTGTGCTCGTACCGTTGAAGCCGTGACGTCGAAACAAGTTCGCCGCGGCCTGGATAATGTCTTGCCGCCGATTGCCTTCGTCGCGCTGATCTGGAGTCTTGGGCGGACGGCCTCGCGGCCGTTTGGCCGCTGCGGAAGTGGGGCGGCTGCGAGTGGTGCACATGTTAAGAAGGAAAGTGGCTGCACATGACAACAGCAGCTGTGTCGCCATCTCCGGTTCGGGTGCCTGAAGCCGGGAATGGCGGTCACTGGGTCCACTGCGACTGGGTCAACTGCGGTTCCAGGTTCAATACGACTTCGGCAAACCCAGCACGTGCTCGCCGATGTAGTTGAGCAGCATTTCATTGTTGATCGGCGCGATTTCCAGCAGGCGCACCATCGGCCAAAGCGTCACGATGTCGTAGTCACGGTCAAAACCGTAACCCCCGTGGGTTTGCAGCGCAGCCTCGACGGCGGCCACGGCTGCCTGCGAACCCAGCAGCTTGGCCATGTTGGCGTGTGCGCCTGCATCTTCGCCATTGTCGAAGCGCTCGGCGGCGTTGTAGGTCATCAGGCGTGCCGCCTCGATCTGGGCCTTGGCCTGCGCCATGCGGTGCTGCAGCGCCTGGTATGAGCCGATCGGTTTGCCAAAGGGCTTGCGATCCTTTGCATAGGCTACAGCCTTGGCCAGCGCATAGTCGCCCAGACCGATCGCGGCGCCAGCGGCCAGGAGGCGCTCGGAGTTCAGGCCCTCGAACATCAGCTTAGCACCTTTGCCGGCCTCGCCAATCAGGGCGTCGGTGGGCAGTTCGACGTTGTCGAAGAACACCATGTACTGGCGCTCAGCAGTCTCTACCTGGATGTTGAGCTGCTGCAGCTTGATGCCGGGCGTTTTCATGTCGAGCACGAACAGCGACATGCCTTCGGTGCGGTTCTTGACTTCGGCGGCGCGGGTGGTGCGCGCCACGACGAGCATGTAGTCGGCATCGCGCGCGCCGGAGATGAACACCTTTTGCCCGTTGAGCGTCCAGCCGCCCTTGCCGTTCGGTTGGGCGAGCGTGGTCATCGCGAAGCTGTTGGTGCCGGCGTTGGGCTCGGTGATGGCGAAGCACATCTTCTTTTCGCCGGTGCATGTCGGGGTGACGTATTTCTTGATCTGCTCGGGCGTGCCGTTGCGCACGATGGGCACGCGGCCCAGCCCTGTGACGACGAGGAACAGCGTGGGCACGCCGGCGAGGGCCAGGGCTTCGTTGAGCGCGGTGATTTCCAGCACGCCGCCGCCCGAGCCGCCGTATTCCTCTGGGATCGAGAGGCCCAGCAGGCCGAACTCACCGAGCTTGGCCCAGAGTTCGTCAGGGAAGCGGTCTTCCTTGATGCACTGCAGGATGTAGGCGCGGTCGTACTGGGCAGTCACGCCGCGCGTGGCCTCTTGGATGTCTCGGATGCGCGTTTGCAGGGCCTCCATGGCGGTGCTGCGGGTGGTGGGGGCGTTCATGGTCTATCTCCTCGGTGTCATGGGGTGGGGGAAGGAAAAGGTGCGGCCATCAGATCGCTATCTCGGCGGGGATGGGCACGGGGAAGTCGAGCAGCATCTGCGCGTAGGCCTTGGCTTGCGGGTCCATGCGGATCGAGGCAATGCCGCCGCCGCCGAGGGCCTCTTGCAAAAGGAAGTTCAGCGCGTGCGTGCCCGGCAGGTCGAAGCGTTCGACCTTGCCTTTGACGAGGTGCGCAAACCAGCCGGCCACGGCCTGCTCGGTCAGCGCGGCGCGGATGAAGGGTAGGTATTCGGGGCGGCGCGCGATGATGCCGATGTTGGCCGCGTCGCCCTTGTCGCCGCTGCGCCCCCAGGCGAGTTTGACGAGCGGCACGGTGCGCACGCCGCGCGCAAAGGCACTGGCAGCGGGCAGCGGGCCCGTGACGGTGGGCAGGCTGGCGGGGTTGAACGGCTGGCCGCTCCACTGCGGCGCGGCCACGGCCTGCTCGCCCATGTCTATGCTGGTCACCACCTGTGCCTTGGGCACCAGGCACGAGAACAGGCGCACGACGGGTTGCACCTTGGGGCGCCCGCCGGTGAAGCCTGTGATCGCCGGGGCCGACATCAGCGCAAGCGGCGCGACTTCGCGCGAAAACAGCTCGAGCGCGTCCTTCATGGGGTGGCGCACGCCGACCTTGAGCATGACTTCACGCGAACTTGTGCGCGCGTGCGGGCCGTAGGTGTCTTCGGCGCCTATGGCTTCGACGCTGGTTTCGCTGAAGTCGGGCCAGCCGCGCTGCGCGAAATAGCGGCGCAGACGCGCGAGCATGGCGGCGCCCACGCGGTGCGCCTTGGGGCCCGCGTCTATGCCGCCGATCATGAACAGGCTCATGGCACGAAAGCCGTCGGCGTAGGTGACGCTGACCTTGGCCTGGTCAGTGGGGGCACGGCCGCGCGCGCCCTTGACTTCGACCTGATTGGGGCCGACCTGCGTGAGCGTGACGCCCGTGAAGTCGCACACCACGTCGGGCAGGATGTAGGCACGCGGGTCACCGATTTCGTAGAGCATCTGCTCGCCCACGGTGGACGGGCACACGAGCCCGCCCGTGCCTTCGGGCTTGGTCACGACGAAGCTGCCGTCAGCGCGGCACTCGGCGATCGGAAAGCCCATGTCGTCCCAGCCGGGCACGGACTCCCAGTCGGTGTAGTTGCCGCCGGTGGTCTGTGTGCCGCATTCGATCAGGTGGCCCGCGAGGCTGCCTTGCGCGAGGCGGTCATAGTCGGTAGCGCTCCAGCCGAAGGCGTGGATTAGCGGCCCGAGCGTGACCGCGCTGTCCACGCAGCGGCCCGTGACCACGATGTCGGCGCCCGCGGAGAGCGCCGCAGCGATCGGGAAGGCGCCGAGGTAGGCGTTTGCGCTCATGACCTTTTGCGGGAAGGGTGCGCCCGAGAACATTTCCTTGGTCTGTGCGGCGCGCAGCGCCTCGACCTGCGGCATGAGGTCGTCGCCGAGCACCGCGGCGATCTTCAGGTCCACGCCTTCGGCTTGCGCCGCCGCGACGAGCGCCGCGCGGCAAGCCGAGGGATTCACGCCACCGGCATTCGCGATCACCTTGATGCCGCGCGCCTTGATGACTTTCAAAAGTGGGCGCATGGTGCTGATGAAGTCGGGCGCGTAGCCTTGCGCCGGGTCTTTGGCCTTGACGCGGCTGAGCAGCGACATGGTGATTTCGGCAAGGTAGTCGAATACCAGCACGTCGATGTTGCCGTGTTCGATGAGCTGGGCTGCAGAAAACTCGGTGTCGCCCCAGAAGCCCGAGGCGCTGCCTATGCGCAGGGTGGTTTTGGTCATGCTTGTCTCCGGTGGGTTGGGTGAAATGGTGGGGGAGTGGCTGGCGGCCGTTTGGTATCAACTGGCCGCGGCAATCTTGTTGCGCGGCCAGAAGATGCGCCAGATGCCTTTGGCGGTGGCGCAGACCTTGCCGCTGGCATCGACGAAGTCGCCTTCGGCAAAGGCGGTGGATTTGCTCACGCGCACGATGCGGCCGTGTGCCTCGAAGCGCGAGCCTATGGCGGCGTCGAGGAAGGTGATGTCGAGGTTGATGGTGAACTGGCGCAGGTCGGAGGGGTTGATTTCTTGCGCCTCGGGCAAGTCCATGAGCGCGGACATGATGGCCCAGCCGAGTGCGCCGTCGAACATGTAGGAGATGACGCCGCCGTTGAGCACCCCGCTGTTGAGCTCGTGGTCGGTGCCGCCGCCACCGAGCTGGGCCGGCTGCACTTGGGGCAGGCGCACGGTGACGCGGCCCACGCCGGTCTCTTCGACTTCGAGGCCTTGGGCTTTGAGGAACGTGCTTTCGTTCCACTTGCGTTTCCAGGCGGCGATGCGGTCTTGCGCGGAGGCGGGGGTACTCAAGAGATTCTCCTTTGGTGAAAACACGAGGGCGTGACGGGTTCAGGCGCTGGCGGAGTGGGTGCGCAGCAGCGCGTCGAGCACGCTTTCGAGCTGCACGAGCGAGTTGCATTCACGCGCGATGTGGCAGTAGGGCGCGTAGCGCTTCATCTCCGAATCGCCCAGGCCCCAAAACGAGGTGGGCTCGGGGTTGAGCCAGATCACGCGGCGCGCGCGCTCGTAGAGCAGGCGCATGACCTCGGTATGCGCCTCGCCGCGGTTGTTGCGCGCGTCGCCCAGGAACAGGATGGTGGTGCGGCGGTCGATCTGGTCGAGCAGCTGTTCTTCGATGTCGAGCAGGGTCTGGCCATAGTCAGTGCCCGAGCCACCCACGGCCTGGATGACCTTGTCCACGGCCTGCTCGACCGGCAGCTGCGCGAAGGTGTCGCTGACATCCACCAAATGGTTGGTGAACGCATAGCTGCGCACGCCGCTCAGCTGCTCGTCCAGGCTATATAAAAACAATAGCAAAAAGCGCGCGTACTGGCGTACCGAGCCGCTCACGTCGCAGATGGCGATCACGCGCGGTCTATCGACCACCTTGGTGCGCCAGAAGGTTTCGAACAGGATGCCGCCGTAGGCCGCGTTTTTGCGCAGCGTCTTGCGAAAGTCGAGCTGGCCGCGCACGCGCTGCTTTTTGCGCCGCGCGTGGCGCTCGGCCAGACGCTTGGCCATTTTGCGCACGATGATGTGCATGCGCTCGAAGTCGCGCTTTTCGATGTTCGAGAGCTTTTGCGTCTGCAGAAAATCGTCGTGCAGCTGGCGCGTGGGCGCGGTGCCGTAGAGCGCGAGCTTGCGCTCGACGAAGTTGCGCACCTCGTTGAACAGGCGCTTGCGCGCGAGCTCGAGCTCTTTGGCACGCTGGGGCGCCATGGTCTGGCGCTTGGCATCGGTGATTTCGCGGTCGAGCAGTTCCAGCCCCATGGCCTGCTGGATTTTTTGCGTGTAGTAGCCCTTTTGCGTGAAGAACCAGATGTCGGTCAGGCCGACTTCACGCGCGGCTTCCTGCATGCGCTTGGCGAGCGCCGCCGAGTCGCCCGAGAGCAGCAGTTGCGACAGCGCCTGCCCGCCGCTGCCCTGGCAGCCGCCGGGGCCGCCAGAGCCCATTTGGGGCTGCGCGTCCTTTGGCTGGTCAGGCTTGGTTTGATCCGCGTCTTGCGAGGTGGCCTGGCCTGCGCCGGGGGCGCCGGATGCGCTGCCCATCGGTTTTTGGAACGCATCGAAGCGAAAGAAGCGGTCGAAAGCCTCATCGAACAGCACGCGGTCTGCCGTGGTCTTGGCCAGCGTGGTGCCGAGCGCGTTTTTCAGCAACGTGCGGTCGCTCCAGCCGACGAGTTCGACGGCGCGCGCTGCATCGACCTGCGCGTTCAGGTGCACTTCGAGGTCGCTGCCGCGCAGCGCCTTGAAAAAGTCTTCAAGTGTGGCTTGCATGGGACAGTTCTGCGTCCTTGCGGGCTTGTTGCAATAGATTGCCCATTTGCTCGTTCGCCGTGGCGATGTCCTGCTCGAACTTGAGGAACACGTTGAGCGTGTCGCGCACCAGGTCCAGGCTCAGGTGCTCGGCGTTGAGCAGCAGCAGCGTCTTGGCCCAGTCTATGGTTTCGCTGACCGAGGGGAGCTTTTTGAGGTCGAGCTGGCGCACCGCCTGGACGAAGGCAACCAGCTCGCGGTTGAGCGTGTCGGACAGGCCCGGCACGCGCCGCTCGAGGATGCGGCGCTCGAGCGCCGGTTCGGGGAAGCTGATGTGCAGGTGCAGGCAGCGGCGCTTGAGCGCATCGCTCATCTCGCGCGTGTTGTTGCTGGTCAGGAACACGATGGGCTTGACCTTGGCCTTGATGGTGCCGAGTTCTGGCACCGAAACCTGGAAGTCCGACAGCACTTCGAGCAAAAAGGCCTCGAATTCGGGGTCGGACTTGTCGATTTCGTCGATCAGCAGCACGCAGCCTTTTTCCTGGTGCAGCGCCTGGTACAGCGGGCGTGGCTCGAGGAAATGCTCGCTGAAAAACAGGTCGTCGTGCGCGTGCAGCCGGTCCATGGACTCGGCCAGGCCCCGGGCGCCCTGCATCATCTCACCGAGCTTGTCCTTGAGCAGCTGGGTGTAAAGCAGCTGCTTGCCGTATTTCCATTCGTACAGCGCCTTGGATTCGTCGAGCCCTTCGTAGCACTGCATGCGGATCAATGGAACGTCAAGAATCTCGGCCATGCTCTTGGCGAGCTCGGTCTTGCCCACGCCGGCGGGGCCTTCGATGAGGATGGGCTTTTCGAGGTGAAAACCCAGATAGACCGAAGTGGCGATCGCAGGGCTTGCGATGTAATCGACGGCCGCGAAGCTCTGGGCCACGCGGTCTATGGATGCGAAGTGTTCGGAATGCTCGGTTTTCATGGGTGGAGTGACTGGAGCAACTGTTGCCCCGTTTGGAGTTGACGGGATTGCGCGACGCCGCGCGCGATGCCCAGCACCAGACGCAGATCACGGGCGAGAGAGGGAGATGTCGCGCCGCCTTGCGCGCCGTTCGGAATAGGGGCCAATGAGGCCGGCAACGATTCGCAGGCCCTTTCATACGCGGTCTGCCAGCGCTCGAGCAGGCGGCGCGCGCCTACGGTGGAAAAGGCCAGTGCGTCGTCGTAGCCCTGCGTTTCGAGCTGGCGGGCGACGGCGTCGCGCACGGCGTGCAGCGCCTGCCATTCGAGCTGCAGCGCACCGAGTTCGCGCACGGCGTCGGCACCGTCCGATGCCACCATGCCGAGCGCACGCGCGAGCGCTTCGAGTTCGCATTGCATGGCGCCGAGCAGCGGGCCGAGCAGCAGCGCATCTTCCACGGCGCGCACGGGGCGCGCGATGCTTGCAAAGGCTTGCCCTGGCGCGCCTATGCGCCGGCTCGCGGGCACGCGGCAGGCTTGCAGCAACAGGTCGCAATGCCCCAGCGGCGCCAGCCCTTGCACGCGCGCGTTCGTCTCGCGCGTGAGGCCGGGCGTCTGGGCGTCGAGCAAGAAAGCATCGAAGCGCTTGCGCCCCTCGTGCTCGGCGCTCAAGGCAAGCACGAGGATCGCGTCGGCCGCGGGGCCGTTGCTAACGAAGGCTTTGTGCCCGTCGAGCACCCAGTCGCCGTCACCCGCTGAGCTGGATTGCTGCACGGCGCGCGTGCGCAGGTGCTTGGGCTGTGCGCCCACGCCGGGCTCGGAAATGGCCAGCGCGAGCAGGCATTCGCCCGCAGCCATTGACTGGAGCAGCTTGGTGAGCAGCGCGCCCGATGCGCCTTGCTGCACGAGCGGGCTGAGCACGTAGCGCCCGAGCAACTGCTGCATCATCCAGGCCATGCCCAGCCCCAGGCTGCCTGTGGCGTGCGTGATTTGCCCCGCGAGCGCGCTGACCTGCACCGCGTCGGCCGCGGGCGGGCGCCCGTCCACCGAAAACCCCAGCCCTAGCATGCCGCAGCGGCCCAGATGCGCCCACCAGGCGCGCGGAAAGCTGCCAGCGCCATTGGTGGGCGGCGCCGTCCGCATTGCATCGCGCAGGGCGCGGTTCAAATCTTGCGCCGGTGTGCTGGCCGGGGTAGCCGTGGAAAGGGCGGAGTGCATCGCGTGTCTATGGATGACTACGTTATATATAGCTTCTCACGCAAGATAGACGGACGCTAGAGGCCGATTTCATGCATAAAAACCGAGCTGGCGCGAGGCCAGGTCGCGCATGACTTCTTCGGCACCGCCGCCGATAGCGTTGACCTTGACCTCGCGGTAGATGCGCTCGACGGTGACGCCGCGGATGAAACCCGCGCCACCGTGGATCTGCACGGCCTCGCTGGCGCAAAAAGCCATGGTCTGCGTGGCCTGGTTCTTGAGCAGGCAAATTTCACCCACGGGCTGCTCGCCCTGCTCGACGCGCCAGGCCAGCAGCTCGAGCATGGCCTGCGTGGCCTCGATGCGCATGGCCATGTCGGCGAGCTTGTGGCGCGTGACCTGCATGTCGATGAGCTTGCCGTCGAACATCTCGCGCTGCTTGGCCCAGCCGAGCGCCTCGTCGAGGCACACGCGCGCAAAACCGTTGGTGCCCGCAGCGAGGAAGATGCGCTCGCGGTTGAAGTTCTTCATGATGGCCTTGAAGCCCTGGTTTTCCTGGCCGACGAGGTTTGCCACGGGCACTCGGCAGTTGTCGAAATACAGCGTGGCGGTGTCGGAGCACAGCCAGCCCATTTTGCGCAGCGGCGTCTGCGTGAAGCCGGGCGTGCCTTTCTCGATCAACAGCAGCGAAACACCGCCGGGTCCGGGGCCGCCGGTGCGCACGGCCACGGTGTAAAAGTCCGCGCGTATGCCCGAGGTGATGAAGGTCTTGGAGCCGTTGACGATGTAGTGGTCGCCCTCGCGCCGCGCCGTGGTTTTGAGATTGGCCACGTCCGAGCCGCCCGAGGGCTCGGTGATGCCCAGCGCGCTGATTTTTTCGCCGCGCAGCACGGGGGGCAGCACGCGCTGCTTGAGCGCTTCGCTGCCCACGTTCACGATGGGCGGGCAGCCTATGGTGTGCGACAGCAGGCTCGCAAGCACGCCGCCCGCGCCGCAGCGCGCGAGCTCCTGGGAGGCAATAATGGTCATGAACAGGTCGCCATCGTTGCCGCCGTAGGCCTCGGGAAAGCCCAGGCCCAGCAGGCCGACTTCGGCGGCCTTGTTGTAGAGCTCGCGCGGAAAACTGCCCGCGTCGTCCCATTCATTGACGAAGGGCGTGATTTCCTTCGCAACGAAGCGGCGCATGAGGTCACGAAAGGCCGCGTGCTCGGCCGTGTAAAAAGGACTGGCTCCTTGGGCGGTGGTGGACATGGGTGTCTCCTGTGATCTTCGCTTCGGTGGTGAGGGGGAGAGCGGGATGGGTGGGCGATCAAGCGCCTTCTTCTTGCACCAGCGACACCAGCACGGCCTTGGACGGCACCTGGTCGCCCACGCGCACGAGCACCTGATCGATCACGCCGTCGCGGCGCGCGAGCAGTTGGTGCTCCATCTTCATGGCTTCGAGCACGGCCACGCGCTGGCCTTTTTCGACGCGCTCGCCGGGCTGCACGAAAACGCCCAGCACCTTGCCGTTCATGGGCGCAACGATGCGTGCCTCGGTGCTGCCTTCGGCCCCCGCGGGCGGCGCGTAGGTCAGGTCCTCGAAGCAGGCGCTCAGCGTCTTGAATTCCAGATGCAAGGAGCCGTGGTGAAACGCCGCGAGGGCTTGCTGGCGCATACCGTCGGCGAGCAGGCTGAGCTTGGCACCGTTGCGGTCGAGAACACGGATCTGGTGCACTTGTGTGCCGACTTCGACGCGGTAGTCGTGCTTGTCCAGTGCGGTGACAAAGATGAGGTGACGGCGCTCGTTTTCGCCCAGCGTCATGGGCCAGCGCGCCGGCCCCGTGGTGCGCCACGGGCGCGCGCCCGCGGGCGTGGTGGCGTCGAACCAGAGCACGCCCGCGAGTGCGAGCGCGAGCGAATCGGGCTGTGGACGCACCCACTGCGTAGCGTCGAAGTTTTGCGCAATGAAGGCCGTGGTGGCATTGCCCGCGGCGAACACCGGATGCTCGGCCACGGCCTCGAGGAAAGAGCGGTTGTTCGCGAGCCCCAGCAGCTGCGTGTTTTGCAGCGCGCCGATCAGGCGCCGGCGCGCTTCTTCGCGCGTGGCGCCGTAGGTGATGATCTTGGCGATCATCGGGTCATAGTGCGGGCTCACGGCCTGGCCTTCGATCAGGCCATGGTCCACGCGCACGCCGGGCCCGCTCGGTGCTTGCCACACGAGCACGTCGCCGCTTTGCGGCAGGAAGTCGGCGTACGGGTCTTCGGCGTACAGGCGCACTTCGATCGCGTGGCCCGAGAGCTGCACCTGGTCTTGCGTGAGCGGCAGCGCCTCGCCGCGCGCCACGGCGATTTGCCAGGCGACGAGGTCCAGCCCCGTGACGCACTCGGTCACGGGGTGCTCCACCTGCAGGCGCGTGTTCATCTCGAGGAAGTAGAAGTTGCCGTCGCGGTCGAGCAGAAATTCCACCGTGCCCGCGCCCACGTAGTTCACGGCGCGCGCCGCGGCCACGGCAGCGGCGCCCATGCGCGCGCGCAGCTCGGGCGAGACGGCGGGCGAGGGCGCTTCTTCGAACACTTTCTGGTGGCGTCGCTGGATCGAGCAGTCGCGCTCGCCCAGATGGATGATGTTGCCGTGCCGGTCGCCAAACACCTGGATTTCGACGTGGCGCGGCTCGAGCACGGCACGCTCGAGGATCAACTCGTCACTGCCGAAGGCGTTTTGGGCTTCGGAGCGCGCGCTCGTGAGCGCGTTGGGCAGGTATTCGGGTTTGGCCACGAGGCGCATGCCGCGCCCGCCGCCGCCCGCTGCGGCCTTGACCATGATGGGAAAGCCGATTTCACGCGCCTGGGCAATCAGCGTGGCGTCGGCCTGGTCCGCGCCTTGGTAGCCGGGCACGCAGGGCACGCCCGCAGCGAGCATCAGCCGCTTGGCGCCTGCCTTGTTGCCCATATTCAGGATGGCTTCTGGGTCTGGCCCGATGAAGACCAGCCCGGCGTCCTGGCAGGCTTGCGCAAAGGCTTCGTTTTCGGACAAAAAGCCGTAGCCCGGGTGCACGGCGTCGGCCCCCGTGCTGGCCGCAGCGCGCAGCAGCGTCTGTATGTTGAGGTAGCTCTCGCGCACGGGCGGCGGGCCTATGCACACGGCTTCGTCGGCCAGGGCGACGTGCAGGGCCTGGGCATCGGCCTCGCTATGTACGGCCACGGTGCGGTAGCCCAGGGCCTTGGCCGTGCGGATCACGCGGCAGGCGATTTCGCCACGGTTGGCGATCAGGATCTTGGTAAAACGCATGGGCTTTCTCACATCCTCACATCCGGGCCACACCGAAGGTGTTGGGGTTCAGTTGACGGGCTTCGGCGTCGCGGCACACGGCCAGGGCAGTGGCGAGCACGCGGCGGGTGTCACGCGGGTCGATGATGCCGTCGTCCCACAGGCGTGCCGTGGCGAAGAAGGCGTGCGACTCCATGTCGAAGCGCTGCAGGATTTCCTCGCGCATGGCTTGCATGGCGTCGGTCGGCGGCATCTTGCCCGTCCGGGCAAATTTCTCTTCGGTGACGATGCGCATCACCGTCGCAGCTTGCTCGCCGCCCATCACGGCCACGCGCGCGTTGGGCCAGGCAAAGACGAAGCGCGGGTCGTAGGCGCGGCCGCACATGCCGTAGTTGCCGGCGCCGAAAGAAGCACCGATCATCAGCGTGATGCGCGGCACGGTGGCGTTGGTGACGGCCTGGATCATCTTCGCGCCGTGCTTGATGATGCCCACCTGCTCCACGTCTTTGCCCACGAGAAAGCCCGTGGTGTTCTGCAAAAAGATGAGCGGCGTGCCCGACTGGCTGCACAGCTGGATGAATTGCGCGGCCTTGGTTGCGCCTTGCGGATCGATCGGGCCGTTGTTGCCCAGGAAGCCGCAGGGTTGCCCTTCGATGGCACCCATGCCGCACACCGTGGCGCTGCCGTACAAGGCTTTGAACTCGAGGAAGTCGGAGTCGTCGATGATGCGTGCGAGCACCTCCCGCATGTCGTAGGGGTGGCGAAAATCGACGGGCACCGTGCCCACGATCTCGTCGATGGCGTAGCGGGGCTCTTTCCAGGTCTTGGGCGCGCGCAGCGGCAGCCTGTCGTTCCAGGGCAGGCGCGCCATGATGTCGCGCGCAATGCGGATGCCGTCGGCGTCGTCTTCGGCCAGGTATTCGGCCACGCCCGAGGTGGTGCTATGCATTTCAGCACCACCCAGTTCCTCGTCGGTGGCGATTTCGCCCGTCGCGGCCTTGAGCAGCGGCGGGCCGGCGAGAAACGCCTTGGCGCGTCCGCGCACCATGATCACGTAGTCGGACATGCCGGGCAGGTACGCGCCGCCAGCCGTCGAGTGCCCGTGCATCACGCAGATTTGCGGAATGCCCGCGGCCGACAGGCGCGCCTGGTTGGCAAAGCCGCGCCCGCCTTCGATGAAGACCTCGCCCACGTGCATGAGGTTGGCGCCGCCCGACTCGACGAGACGGATCACGGGCAGCTTGTTTTCCATGGCGATGGCTTCGGCACGCAGACCCTTGCGCATGCCCATGGGCGTGATGGTGCCGCCCTTGATCGCGCTGTCGGACGCGATCACCACGCAGCGCACACCCGACACCATGCCGATGCCGGTGATGATGCCGCCACCGAGCACGTTCTTGTCGCCATCATCGTCGTGCATGCGCAGGCCCGCCAGCGTGGAAAACTCCAGCCATTCAGAGCCGCGGTCGAGCAGCAGCGCGATGCGCTCGCGCGGCAGCAGCTGCTTGCGTGCGCGGAACTTGGACTCCTGGCTGTTGGAGGTGTTGCGCACGCGGTCTTCGTAGTCACGGAAGTGGTGGATCAGCGCGAGCATCTGCTCGCGCTCGCGCTGAAAGCTCTCCGATTGCGGATCGATTTGGCTTTGGATGACGGGCATGGGGGCTTTCCCTCGCTCAACGGGTGTAGAAGGTGGCGCCGCGCTGGGCCATGTCGCGCAGCAGTTGGGGCGGGGCGAAGCGCGCGCCGACGCGCTGCGCGAGCGCATCGCAGGTCTGGACGAATTCGGCCACGCCCACGGTGTGGATCTGGCCGATCGGGCCGCCAAGGTAGGGCGGGAAGCCCCAGCCCAGAATGGCGCCCACGTCGGCGTCGATGGGCGCGAGCAGCACCTTTTCTTCGAGGCAGCGCGCGGTCTCCACCGATTGGATGAACATCAGGCGTTGTTTGACGCTCTCCACGTTGGGCTGCGTTGCCGCTTGCGCAAACTCCTGCGCAAGACCGGCCCACAGGTGCTTGGGCGCGCCTTGCGGGTACTCGTAAAAGCCCTTACCGACTTTTTTGCCGAGGCGCCCGAGCTTGTCCACCATGCGGTCGCAGACATCGTCGATGGCGCTGCGCTGGTAGGCCGCGCCGAGGTCGGCTGCGGTCTGTTTGCGGATGCGCGCCATGAGTTCGAGCGATACCTCGTCGGCCAGCGCGAGCGGCCCCACGGGCATGCCGCACATGCGGCCGGCGTTTTCGATCAGCGCCGGCGCCACGCCCTCGGCGAGCAGTGCCAGACCTTCGCCGACGTAGGTCGAGAACACGCGGCTGGTGTAAAAACCGCGGCTGTCGTTGACGACGATGGGCGTCTTGCGGATCGCTTTGACGAAGTCCATGGCGCGCGCCAGGCACTCGTCGCTCGTCGCCTTGCCGCGGATGATCTCGACCAATGGCATCTTGTCCACGGGCGAGAAGAAGTGCAGGCCGATGAAGTTCGCCGGGCGCGCCGAGGCTTCGGCCAGGCCGGTGATGGGCAGCGTGCTGGTGTTGGACGCAAAAACGGCGCTGGGCGCGAGCTGGGCTTCGGCCTTGCGCGTGACATCCGCCTTGATCGCGCGGTCTTCGAACACGGCTTCGATCACGATGTCGCAACCTGCGAGCGCGGCAAAGTCGGTCGTGGGCTGGATCAGCGCGAGCTTGGCGTCGCGCTCGGCCTCGCCCATGCGCTTGGCGGCCACGCGCTTGCCCCACAGCGCTTCACTGTAGCCTTTGCCTTTGTTCGCGGCTTCGAGGCTGGCGTCGAGCAGCACCACCTGCATGCCGACTTCGGCACACGCATAGGCGATGCCCGCGCCCATCATGCCCGCGCCCAGGATGCCGACTTTGCTGTAGCTGGCCTTCGGGATACCCTTGGGGCGCGAGGCGAGCTTGTTAGCGTCACCGATGCCGAAAAAGAGCGAGCGGATCATGTTCTTCGAGACCTTGCCGGTCGCGAGCTTGGCGAATTCGCGCCCTTCGACCTTGCAGCCTGTGTCGATGTCCACCTGACAGCCGTTATAGACGGCGCTCAGAATGGCCTCGGGTGCAGGGTAGTTGCCAAAGGTCTTGGCGCGCAGCATGGCGTTGCCGGCTGTGAAGGTTTCGTAGCCGCCAGGGCTTTGAACCGCGCCGCCAGGCAGCTTGAAGCCTTTGCGGTCCCAGGGTTGCGTTGCGTTCTTGGGGCCTTCAGTGAGTAGCCACTCCTTGGCGCGTGTCAGCAACTGTTCGGCGGGCACGACTTCGTCGACCAGACCGGCATCCAGAGCTTTCTCGGGAGGCAATTTTTTGCCTTCGAGCAGCAAGGGCAGGGCGCCGCGAAGCCCGATCATGCGCGGCAGGCGCTGCGTGCCGCCGCCGCCCGGCAGCAGGCCGAGGGCCACTTCGGGCAGGCCGATCTGGGCCTTGGGGTTGTCGGCGGCGATGCGGCGGTGGCAGGCCAGCGCAACCTCATAGCCGCCGCCCAGCGTGGTGCCGTTGAGTGCGGCGACGAAGGGCTTGCCGCTTTTTTCGATGCCACGCAGCAAAGTGTGCAGGCGCGCGACGAAGTCCAGCAGGCCTTGCGCATCGGTGATCGCGAGCATCATGTTCAGGTCGGCGCCCGCGATGAAATCGGGCTTGGCCGAGGCAATGATCACGCCCTTTACGGCAGCGTCTGCCACGGCCTTGCGCACGGCCTCGCTGAACGCGGGGATGGATTGCTCGTTGAGGACGTTCATCGGTACGTCCTGCATGGCCCAAGTGATGGTGGCAATGCCGTCGGCATCCACCTTGTAGTCGATTGTCATGGTGAGAGTCCTGGTAAATGGGGTGAAACCTGCGTGTTTCCGGGGGGGCGGCTGGGTCAGACGCGCTCGATGATGGTGGCGGTGCCCATGCCGGCGCCCACGCACAGCGTGGCCAGGCCGGTGGAAAGGTTGCGGCGCTCGAGTTCGTCGAGCAGGGTGCCCAGAATCATGGCGCCGGTGGCGCCGAGCGGATGCCCCATCGCGATAGCCCCGCCGTTGACGTTCATCTTGTCGTGCGGGACGTTCATTACCTCCATGAAGCGCAACACGACCGAGGCGAAGGCTTCGTTCAACTCGTAAAGATCGATGTCTGCCGCATTCATGCCAGCCAGCTTGAGCGCTTTTTCTGCCGAGTAGGAGGGGCCGGTCAGCATGATGGTGGGCTCGCTGCCCACGGAAGCAAAAGAGCGGATGCGGGCACGGGGTTTCAGACCGAGCCGTTTGCCGACTTCGGCGTTGCCGATCAGCACCGCGGACGCGCCGTCCACGATGCCCGAGGAGTTGCCGGCGTGGTGCACGTGCGTGATGCCTTCGAGTTGGGGATAGCGCTGGAGGGCGACCGCGTCGAAGCCGTACTTCTCGCCCTGAACCTGGAACGCAGGATCCAGCTTGGCCAGCGATTCCAGGGTAGTGTCGGCGCGCATGTGTTCGTCATGCGCGAGCACGACGCAGCCGTTCACGTCCTTCACCGGCACAATGGAGCGGGCGAAGCGTCCCTCGACCCAGGCTTGTGCGGCGCGACGTTGGCTCTCGACGGCGTAGCTGTCCACGTCCTTGCGGCTGTGTCCGTACAGGGTGGCAATCAGATCGGCCGAAATGCCTTGCGGCACGAAATAGGTCGGAATCGCCACTGCCGGGTCAATCACCCAGGCGCCGCCGCTGCTGCCCATCGGCACGCGGCTCATGCTCTCCACACCGCCGCCGATGACCAAGGGCGACTGGCCCGACATGACCTTGGCGGAGGCCATGTTGCAGGCTTCGAGCCCGGAGGCGCAAAAGCGGTTGATTTGCACGCCGGGCGCGCACTCGTGATAACCGGCGGCGATGGCCGCCACGCGGGCGATGTTGGCACCTTGCTCACCGGCGGGTTCGACGCAGCCGAGGATGATGTCGTCGACGAAGGCGGTGTCCAGGGCGTTGCGGTCACGCAGCGCCTGCAAGGCCGTGATGGCCAGGCTGATGGGCGTGGTGCCGTGCAGGGCACCTGAACTGCGGCCCTTGCCGCGCGGCGTGCGCACGGCGTCATAAATGAATGCATCGGTCATGGTGGGTTTCCTTCTTTAACTGGTGGAGGACTAAAGGCGGCGGAAGGCGCGTTCTATAGCGTGCGGCTGATGATTTCTTTCATGATTTCGTTGGTTCCGCCGTAGATGCGTGCGACGCGTGCATCCGCATAGGCGCGGGCAATCGGGTACTCCCACATGTAGCCGAAGCCGCCGAACATCTGCAGGCACTGGTCGATCACTTTGCAATGCAGGTCGGTGGTCCAGTACTTGGCCATCGCTGCGGTGGCAGCATCAAGCTGGCCTTCCATCAGCAGACCGAGCAGGCGGTCGACAAAGACCTGTGCGACCTGGATCTCGGTCTTCATTTCGGCAAGTTTGAAGCGGTTGTGCTGGAAGTCGATCACGCGCTGGCCGAAGGCCTTGCGGTCCTTGGTGTACGCCAGCGTCCATTCGAGCGCCGCCTCGGCACCTGCCACTGCGCCGACGGCGATCTGCATGCGCTCCCAGGCGAGCTCCTGCATGAGCAGGAAAAAGCCCTTGCCTTCGCCGCCCAAGATGTTGCTTACGGGCACGCGCACGTTGTCGAAAAAGAGCTCTGAGGTGTCCTGCGCCTTCATGCCGATTTTTTCGAGGTTGCGTCCGCGTTGAAAACCGGGACGGTTTGTCTCGACAAGCACCAGCGAGGTGCCCTTGGCACCCTTGGTGGGGTCGGTTTTGGTGACCACGATTACCACGTCGGCGTTCTGGCCGTTGGTGATGAAGGTTTTCTGGCCGTTGATGATGAGCTCATCGCCCTCACGCAGCGCCTGGGTGCGCACGTTTTGCAGGTCGCTGCCGGCACCGGGCTCGGTCATGGCAATGGCGCCAATGACCTCGCCGGTGGCCATGCGCGGCAGCCAGGTGCGCTTTTGTTCCTCGGTACCGTAGGCCAGGATGTAGGGAGCGACGATGTCCGAGTGCAATCCGAAGCCGATCCCGCTCGTTCCGGCGCGGGCGATTTCCTCGATTAGCACGGCGCTGTGCAGGCGTGTACCGCCGCCGCCGCCGTAGGCTTCAGGGATGGCCGGACACAGCAGACCCGCAGCGCCTGCCTTGCGCCAGACCTCGCGCGGCACGATGCCATCTGCTTCCCAGCCGGCGTGATGGGGAATGACATCCTCTTCCAGGAAGCGACGGGCCTGGTCCCGGAAGAGTTCGTGTTCTTCGCCAAAGATGGTGCGTGTCAGCATGTCTAGGTCTGTCCTTTGAGGTGGTTTAAATCTGGCAAGGGCGACGGCTGCGATGGTTTTGATTCATCCACGCGGAATGCGCCGGAAGTGTCGTTCCCGCGATCCGAAACCGATCAAACGCTTGTTAGATGATATAGTGTACGGCATGACAAAGGTGCGTGACAACGGGCGAAAGGATGCGATTTTGGCCATTGCGGCGGGCCAGTTCCGGCGTCGCGGTTTCGAGCGCACCTCGGTGCGCGATATCGCCGAGGCGCTGGGAATGACCTCGGGCTCGCTCTTCTATCACTTCGCCACCAAGGAGGAGTTGCTGGTAGCGGTGATGGAGGGCGGAGTTCGCGACATCATGCAGTCGGTGCGTGACGGGCTGGCCGGTGAGACTCGCTTGCCCGAGCGGCTGCTGTCGATGGTGCGCTGCCACCTGAAGGCTTTGCTGGGCGCGAAGCTCGACGCGATGACGGTGTTGCTTTATGAATGGCGCAGCCTGTCGCCCGCCGCCCAGACCCGGGTGCTGGCATTGCGCGATGCCTACGAGGCCTTGTGGATGGAGCCCATCAATGAGGCTGTGGTTTTGGGTTGGGTCGACCCCGATGCCGCGCTGGTGCGACAGACGGTACTCGGTGCCCTTAACTGGACGGCGCAGTGGTACCGGTCTGAGGGTCGTCTGGATGTCGATGCGTTGGCGCAGCGCATGTACACCATGCTGTTTCCTCGCGTGGCGGCTGCAGCGAGGGGTGAAGTCGATCCTTGCTCTGTCGGGCATGGAGTGCTGACTGCTGGTTTTTGAGTTGAGTCTGTAATGATATTTTTTGGAGTTGAACCATGACTATGAAATCGACCATGATGCAAGTGCCGCTGTCGCTCAATCATTTTCTGGAGCGGGCCAAGCTCTATCATCCAAAGGTGGAAATCGTTTCGCGGATGCCTGACAAGTCGCTGCACCGCCATACCTATGCTGACTTCCATCGCCGGGCCAAAGGGTTGGCCGAGGCGCTGGTCACGGCCGGCATCAAGCCCGGTGATCGGGTAGCCACCTTGATGTGGAACCACTATGCACACCTGGAATGCTACTTTGGCATCCCGGCAGCGGGTGCCGTGATGCATAACCTCAACCTGCGTCTGTTTCCGCATGACTTGGCGTTTATCGTTAACCACGCCAAGGACCGTTTCCTGATCGTCGACGATGTACTGCTGCCTTTGTTGGCGCAGTTTGCCAAGGATGTCAACTTCGAGCGCATCATCGTGGTTCCGCTGACCGGCAAATCGGTGGCACAGGGTCACGACGACTACGAAACCTTTATCGGCAAGGCGACCGGCGATTTCAAATGTGTCGAGGTTGACGAAAATGCGCCCTGTGGCATGTGCTACACCTCGGGCACTACCGGGAACCCCAAGGGTGTCGTCTATTCGCACCGCTCGACCGTGCTGCATACGCTCGTGGCGGCCCTCCCGGGCGGGATCAATGTTTCTGGCACGGACACTGTGCTGCCCGTCGTGCCGATGTTCCACGCCAACGCCTGGGGTCTGCCGTTCATCTCCACCTTTGTCGGCGCCAAGCAGGTGTTCCCCGGGCCGCATCTCGACTCGGACTCGCTGCTCGACTTGTACCAGCGTGAGCGCGTTACTGTGACCGGCGGGGTGCCGACGATCTGGCTATCGTTGCTGCAGACGCTGCGTGCCAACCCGGCCAAGTACGATTTGATGCCCGGCATGCGCATGCTGGTCGGCGGTTCGGCGGCGCCGGAGTCGCTGTTCCGTGGTTTTGACGAGTTCAATCTTGAGGTCGCTACCGCCTGGGGTATGACCGAGACTTCCCCGCTGGGCACGGTTTCGGTGCTCAAGCCGCAGATGCGCTCACTGTCCAAGGAAGAGCAGTATGGTTTCCGCACCAAGCAGGGCATGGCCGCGCCGCTGGTCGACATCCGCCTGATCGGCGACGAGGGAGAGGTGCCGTGGGACGGCAGTTCGGTCGGAGAGATCCAGGTCCGTGGTCCGTGGGTCACCGGCGGCTACCATGATCTGCCGCTCAACGAGAGCAGCTTCACCGCCGATGGATGGTTGCGTACCGGCGACGTGGGATGCATCGATTCGGAGGGATTCCTGCGCCTGACAGACCGCACCAAGGACCTGATCAAGTCGGGTGGTGAATGGATTAGCTCGGTCGATCTGGAAAACGCTGTGATGGGCCACCCGGCGGTGCTGGAGGCATCGGTAATCGCCGTGCCGCACCCGCGCTGGGCCGAGCGGCCGTTGGCGGTGGTGGTGTTGCGCCCAGGCATGAGTGCTACCGCTGAAGAGATTCGGGACCATCTGGCCAAGACCTTTGCCAAGTGGCAGTTGCCCGAAGGCTTTGCGTTTGTCAACGAAATCCCGCGCACCTCGACCGGCAAATTCCTCAAGACCAAGTTGCGCGAGATGTACAAGGATTGGAAGTGGGAGTGAGTCGGGTGCACCCAAGTCCGTATTTGCAAATTATTTAAACCCATGGAGTCAAAGTGAAGATATTGGTCGCTGTAAAGCGGGTGCTGGACTACAACGTCAAAGCCCGCGTCAAATCCGACGGTTCGGGAGTCGATCTCGTGAACCAGAAGTTGTCCATGAATCCGTTCGACGAAATCGCCTGTGAAGAGGCGGTGCGCCTCAAGGAGGCCGGTGTCGCTTCGGAAGTGATCGCTGTGTCCTGCGGACCGAACGCTTGTCAGGAGACCTTGCGCAGCGCGATGGCCATCGGTGCCGATCGCGGCGTGTTGATTGAAACCGACGCCGGGCTCGAACCACTGGCGGTGGCCAAGCTGATAAGCCATGTTGCCACGAAAGAGGGTGTGCAACTGGCTATTTTCGGCAAGCAGGCGATCGACGGCGATGCAGGGCAGACCGGGCAAATGTTCGCTGCATTGATGCGGTGGCCGCAGGCGACCTTTGCCTCGAAAGTCCAGATTGAGGGCGAGCGGGCCGTCGTGGCGCGCGAAATTGACGGTGGTCTGGAAACTCTCGAGTTGAAACTGCCGGCGGTGATCACGACCGACTTGCGGCTCAATGAGCCGCGGTACGTCACGCTGCCCAACATTATGAAGGCAAAGAAGAAGCCGATGGAGGTGATCAAGGCGGCTGAGCTCGGCATCGACATTGCGCCGCGCACCGTGACCCTTCACGTTAGCGAGCCGGCGGAGCGCAAAGCCGGCATCAAAGTGGCCGATACGGCCGAACTCGTCAAACGACTCAAAGAAGAAGCGAAGGTCATCTGATGACAACACTGATCATTGCGGAACATGACAACACCGTCCTCAAGGCGTCAACGCTGAACACGATCGCCGCCGCCAAACCGCTGGGCGGCGACATGCACGTGCTGGTGGCCGGAGCTAAATGCGCTGCCGTGGCCCAGGCCGCCGCGGCGGTCGCGGGCGTGACCCATGTGCTGCACGCCGATGCAGCCCACTACGAAGCCCACCTGGCCGAGAACCTGGCCGAGCTGGTGCGGTCACGGGTGCGCTCCGATGCAGCCTACACCCATGTGCTGGCACCGGCCACCGCCTTTGGCAAGAACCTGCTGCCGCGCGTGGCAGCACTGCTGGACGCCTCTCAGGTGTCGGACGTGATCGCCATCGAGTCCGCGGACACCTTCGTTCGCCCGTTCTATGCCGGCAATGCGCTGGCGCGTGTGCAATCGAATGATGCCATCAAGGTGCTGAGCATTCGCACCACCGCATTCGACCCGGTGGGCGCGGGCGGCGCGGCGGCGATCGAGACGCTGGCCGCCACGGCTGATCTGGGCTTGAGCCGACTCGTGGGTCGTGAGGTGGTGAAACTCGAGCGCCCGGAGCTCAGCGCTGCTTCGATCATTGTGTCGGGTGGACGTGGACTGGGAGCTGCTGAGAAATTTCATGCCGTGCTGGAGCCGCTGGCCGACAAGTTGGGTGCCGCGCTCGGCGCTTCGCGTGCCGCCGTCGATGCTGGCTACGCCCCCAATGATTACCAGGTCGGGCAGACCGGCAAGATCGTTGCGCCGCAGTTGTATCTGGCCGTCGGCATCTCGGGTGCGATCCAGCATCTGGCCGGCATGAAGGACAGCAAGGTCATCGTCGCCATCAACAAGGACCCCGAAGCGCCGATCTTTCAGGTCGCGGATTATGGCCTGGTGGCGGATCTGTTCGCTGCGGTGCCGGAACTGGTGGCTGCACTGTAGCGATCTTGGATTGATCCGAGGCGCAGGCATGTCGAACACTTTTGAGTGAGGTCTTTATGAGTCCATCGTCCCCAGCTCTTCTTGGCGTACCCTCTCCCGGACAAATCGCCCGTGTCACCATCGGTGACTTCCTGCGTCGCGGAGCGCGACGTGATCGGGCCAAGCTCGCGCTGATCCTGGGGGATCGGCGCCTGACCTATGGCGAGTTCGATGCGCTCGTCAGTTGCTGTGCCAACGCTTTGATCGCCACTGGGCTCCAGCGCGGCGATCGGGTGGTCACTCTGTGCAATAACTCGATCGATTTCGTCGTCGCGATGTTCGGCATCCACCGTGCCGGTCTGATCTGGGTACCGATCAATACGGGGCTCGGCCTTGACGATGTGGGCTACATCCTGGAGCATGCCGAGGCCCGCTTTGTGCTGATCGACGGTGCACAACTGGCCCGTCCCGATTTGCGCGCGCTTGTGCATGCCCGTCCCGGGCGCGGATGGGTGATCGAGGGCGAGGCCATCGACACGTTTGGCAGTTTCACGGCAGCGCTCGAGGCCCATTTGCCGCAAGAGCCGATGGTTGAGATTGGCGACCACGACGTTGCGCAGATCATGTACACCAGTGGCACCACAGGGCGGCCCAAGGGGGTGATGCAGAGTCACTTGTCGGTGGTGATGGCCGCGATGGCAAACGCGGTGGAGTTCGGCTTGCGTCGCGACGACGTAAACAACGCTACTTTGCCGCTTTTTCATTGCGCACAGCACACGCTGATGTGCGGAGTGATTGCCGCCGGCGGCACGGTTGTCATTACCCGTGGATTTGAACCCGGCGCAATGCTTGACACGATCGAGCGAGAGCGCATCAGCTTCCTGATCGGCTTGCCGCTGATGCATCAGGCCATGCTCGATCACCCTTCGCGAAAGCAGCGCGACCTGTCAAGCCTGCGTCTGTGTGTCTACGCGATGGCGCCGATGGCCGAGACTTTGCTGCGTCGCCTGATTGCGGAGTTCTGCCCAAATTACATGCTGGCCACGGGCCAAACCGAGATGTACCCCGCCACCGTCGCCTTTCGGCCGGAGGAGCAACTGCGCCGCTTCGGGCCATACTGGGGCGTCAGCTCCATTCTCAACGACACCGAGGTCATGGATGACCAGGGCCGCATCCTCGGTGAGGGCGAGGTGGGAGAGATCGTTCATCGCGGCCCCAATGTCATGGAAGGCTATTACAAAAACCCTGAGGCGACCGCCGAGGCACGGCTCTTTGGATGGCACCACACGGGTGATCTGGGGATGTGGGTTGACGGTCAATTGCTGTTCAAGGACCGCAAGAAAGACATGATCAAGACCGGCGGAGAAAACGTTGCCTCGGTCAAGGTAGAGGCGGTTCTGCTGCGTCACCCGGCGGTCGCCAATGCCGTGGCGGTGGGGTTGCCCCATGCACGCTGGATCGAGGCGGTCACGGCCTTTGTCGTGCGCAAGCCCGGCGCGCAGGTCGATGAGGCAGAGCTGTTGCAGCTGTGCAAGGAACATCTTGGCGGTTTCGAGGTGCCCAAGGCGATCCGCTTTCTGGACGCCTTGCCGATGACGACCACGGGCAAGATTCAGAAACATCCGCTGCGCGAACGCTTCAGAGACCTGTATAACCGTGCCGACTAGGATGAAGACGGTATCGGAGTAGTGTTTTCCATTGCAGCGATGCCCACTGCACGGAGATATTGCGCGTGAGTAATCTGCTATCGGCTTTCCGGCTTGCCAAGCTTCCCGCGGCAACAGACCTGTTTCGTGCCGAGGTGAAAGCCTTTCTCCAGTCCAGCTTCGAACCTGGACCGCCGGACATTCGGGCGCGGTCATGGATGGGTTTCAATGCCGCGTTCAGTCAAAAGCTGGCCGCGCGTGGCTGGGTCGGTGTGACCTTGCCCGCCGCGTACGGCGGTGCCAGCCTTGACGCCTTCTCGCGCTTTGTGCTTGTGGAAGAACTGCTCGCCGCCGGTGCACCTGTGTCGGCGCACTGGATCGCCGACCGTCAGAGCGGGCCACTCATCCTGAAGTTTGGCAGTGAAGTGCAGCGCCAGTTCTATCTGCCGAAAATCTGCGCCGCCGAGGCCTTTTTTTGCATCGGCATGAGCGAGCCCAATGCCGGCTCCGACCTCGCCAGTGTCGGTACCCGGGCGACACGTTGCGCAGGTGGCTGGCGTTTGAACGGTCGCAAGATATGGACCACCAATGCGCAGCATTGCCACTACATGATCGCCCTGGTGCGCACCTCGGGTGAGCCGCAGGACCGGCAATCAGGGTTGTCGCAGTTTATTGTGGAACTGTCCTTGCCTGGCGTGACGGTGCGTCCGATTCATGATCTGACCGGTGATGCCCATTTTTCCGAGGTCTTTTTCGACGATGTCCTGCTGGCCGATGACGCGCTGGTCGGCCAGGAGGGCAGCGGCTGGGCACAGGTCAATGCCGAACTGGCCTTCGAGCGCAGCGGACCGGAACGCATCTATTCAAGCATCGTTTTGCTGGACCACTGGATCGACTGCCTGCGTCACGCGCCGGACGCCGCCGTCCATGCCGCCACCATCGGGCGCTTTGCCACGCATCTGGCCACGCTGCGCCACATGTCCATCGCCGTCACCAGCAAGCTGGTCAACGGCGAGAGCCCGGTCGTCGAAGCCGCACTGGTCAAGGACATCGGTACAGAATTTGAGCAAAGCATTCCGGCCGTTCTCGAGGCGGCCATCGCCATGAACCCGGATGCGCCGGTGGATGCCGACCTGTACCGCGCGCTGGCTTACGTGAGCCAGATATCTCCCACCTATTCCCTGCGCGGCGGCACGCGCGAGATCCTGCGCGGCATGATCGCACGCGGGCTGGGCTTGCGTTGAGAAAGAACAAGGTCGTGTTTGCAGAAGCCATAGAAGACATTCTCAAAGACCAGTGCACCCCTGCCGCGGTGCGCGCCATCGAAGCAGGCGGCTCACCCGCAGCCTTGTGGGATGCGGTGGCTGGAGCCGGATTCCTGGCCTTGCTGGCACCTGAATCCGAAGGCGGGGCCGACCTGGGTCTGGCCGATCTATTTCCTGTGCTGTGCCATTTCGGGCGCTACGCGGTACCGGTGCCCGTGGCGCAAACCATCGTGGCGCATGCGCTGCTGGCCGCGCAGATGGCCCTGCCTTCTGGCATGGTCACGCTGGCCGCAGCGTTTCGGCGCGAAGCCGACGGCGGCATCACCTGCGCGTTGACACCCTATGGCCTGCTGGCCGACTTTGTGCTCGCCCGCGACGGTGAGGCCTTGCTGCTGCTGCCTTGCGCGGCGGCCCGGCGCCAGGCCACGGGTGTGAACCGCAGTCTGACGGCAACGCTCACCTGGCCGGATGCGGCCATTGCCGACCGCGTGCCCAGCGGCTGCGCGATCTTGCCCGCCTTTGGGGCCGCATTGCATGCGGCCCTGCTCAGCGGTGCCATGAGTCGGGTATTCGAGATGACGCTGCAATACTGCAACGACCGCGTGCAATTCGGCAGATCCCTCGGAAAGTTCCAGGCGGTGCAGCATCAATTGAGCGTGATGGCCGAGCACACCGCAGCCGCCTCCATGGCCGCTGAAGCCGCCTTTCAGGGGGACGGTAAAGCGCCTTCCCTGCTGGCGGCCGCCATGGCCAAGTCGCGTACCAGCGAAGCGGCCATGGTGGTCGCGTCAACCGCCCATGCCTTGCACGGTGCGATCGGCGTGACCGAAGAATTCGATTTGCAATTGCTGACCAGGCGCCTGCACGAGTGGCGCATGGCTCACGGATCGGAGGCCTGCTGGCACAAGGTGGTCGGCGAGCAGGTGCTCGCGGGCACGCTGTCGCTGGCTGATTTCGTTCGTTCGGTTTGAGGCCGCCTTATCGTCGGTGCAGCGTAGTTGGCTGGATTGTAAATCTAACTAACAGCTGTTATGTTACTATGCCGTCATCCTTCAGTCAGCGGTTGACTGGAGACTTCGCGCTACTCGATCGAGAGAGGAAAGATTTCATGTCCGCAGAATCCCCGGTGCTGTTTAAGATCGATGCCGATGGCGTCGGCACCCTGACCCTCAATCGTCCTGCCCAACTCAATGCCTTCGACTTGTCAATGATCGAAGCCTGGCGGGCGGCGCTTGAGTCGGCCGAGGCCGATGATCGGGTGCGGGTTGTCGTGGTGACGGGCGCTGGGCGTGCCTTTTGCGCGGGGGGTGATTTCGACGAAATGGCCAAGTTCAGCGAACTCGACAGTCTGGGCCGCAAGAACTTCCTGTACCGGCACGTGCATCGCATCGCGCTGACGCTGGAGCGCATGGAAAAGCCGGTCATCGCGGCGATCAATGGTGCCGCGCGGGGCGCGGGGTGCGACATGGCGCTGATGTGCGACCTGCGGGTGATGGCCAGTTCGGCCACCTTGGCCGAGAGCTACATCGACATCGGGCTGATGGCTGGCGATGCGGGCGCCTGGTTCCTGCCGCGCCTGATCGGAACGGCGCGCGCCCTGGAATTGTTCTGGACCGGCCGCACCGTCGATGCGCAGGAGGCCGAGCGCATCGGCATGGTCAACCGGGTGGTGCCCGATGAAGAGCTGATGGCGGCCACTTACGCGCTGGCGCGTACCATCGCGGCCAAACCGCAGCAGGCCGTGCGCTTCTTTCGCCGCGCGGTGTACCAGAGCCAGACCATGGCGCTGGCCACCCACCTGGACATGGTTTCTTCGCACATGGCCGTCCTCGAGGACACGCCGGAGCACCGGGACGGTATCGCCGCGTTTCGCAGCCGGATGCGCGGCGCCAAGAAGTAAGAAGAGGCGAAGGCGTGGCGGGCATCCTCCAGGGCATCACGGTCGTCGACTTGTCGCGCTTGATCGCCGGTCCGTATGCGGCCATGGTGCTGGCAGACCTCGGTGCGCGCGTCATCAAGGTCGAGGCGTTGAGCGGTGAGGAGGGGAGGCATTTCGGCCCGCCGTTCTACGGCGATTCAAGCGTTACGTTCATGACCTGCAACCGTGGCAAGGAGTCGCTGGCACTGGACTTTCGTACGGACGCAGGGCGCGAGGTGCTGGTCCGACTGATCGCCCAGTCGCAGGTGCTGGTGCACAACTTTCGCCCCGATTTCTCTGAAAAAAATGCGCTGACCTACGAGGATGTGCGAAAGATCAACCCGGAAATCATCTACGCCATGGTGTCGGCCTTTGGCGGAGACAGTGCGTACCGCTTGCGCCCTTCCGTGGACAGCGTGGTGCAGGGCATGACCGGGGCTTTTTACGCCAGCGGCGAGGAAGGTGATCCGCCGGTTCGCATCGGCTTGCCGATCATCGATGTGGCGTCTGGCATGTGCGGCGCTTTGGGTGTGCTGGCTGCGGTCATGCACTGGCAGCAGACCGGTCGCGGGCAGCGCGTCGAGCTGGCGCTGGCCGACACCATTTTCAACTTCATGGCAGCCAAGGTGGGCGAGCATGCGGTCGAGCAACGCGAGCCGGTTCGCTCGGTGAACTTGCCGATCGCCGTGCCCAGCCGTCACTTCCAAGGTTCTGACGGTGCCTGGTTCAGTGTGTCGGTGGTCAATGAAGGTGCGTTCAGACGCTTCTGTGGCGTTGTCAATCAGCCCGCCTGGCTGACCGATCAGCGTTACAACAGAAACTTTGCACGTGTTGCCAACCGGCCCGCGCTGCTGGCCGAACTGGCGGCGATCTTTGCCAAGCGCCCGGCTGCCGAGTGGGTGGCTGCGTTCGAGGCTGCGGACATTCCCTGCGGGCCAGTGAACACCGTGGCCGCAGCCATGTCAGACCCTGTTCTGGCGGACCGCTTCGTCGAGCACCCGGCGCTACCGGGACTGCCAATGATCCCGTTTCCCGCGCGGTTGGCCGAGGGTATGCACCGGCCCGAAACCATGCCGCCCCCGCCCATCTTGGGCCAGAACACTATGGCCGTCCTCAGCGAAGTGGGTTATGCACAGCACGAGATCGAGCGCCTTGCCGCGACTGGTGTTGTGCGGCTAGGGAATGTGGCACAAAAAATGGAGCAATGACAGGATGAGCCGCGAAACGCCAGAGATTCTGTGGACGCCCTCGCCCGAGCGCGTGGCAAGGGCCGAACTCACGCGCTTTCAGCAATGGCTGGAGCGCGAAAGGGGCTTGCGCTTTGCCGACTATGGCGCGCTGTGGCAGTGGTCGGTCGATGACCTCGAAGGCTTCTGGAGCGCGATCGTGCAGTATTTCGACCTGCCGCTTGACCATTGGAACGGCCAGGTGCTGAGCGAGCGCAAGATGCCCGGCGCGCAGTGGTGCGTCGGCGCGCGCACCAACTACGCGCGTCAGGTGTTCCGCCACGCTACCGATGCGCGGCCTGCGATCGTGTTTCGCAACGAGGTGGGCGAGCGCTCCGAGATGTCCTGGCACACGTTGCAGGAGCAGGTTGCGGCGCTCGCGCAGTGGCTGCGCGAGGCGGGCGTGCAGCCCGGCGATCGTGTCGCGGCCTACTTGCCCAACATCCCTCAGACCATGGTGGCTTTTCTGGCCGTGGTGTCGGTCGGCGCGATCTGGTCCTTGTGCTCGCCCGACATGGGCGCGCCCACGGTGCTCGACCGCTTCCGCCAGATCGAACCCAAGGTGCTGATCGCCGTTGACGGCTACCACTGGGGCGGGCGCCGTTACGAACGCAGTGACACCGTGGCCATGCTGCTCGAGGGCTTGCCGAGTGTGAAGCGCTGCATCTTTCTGCCCTACCTGGACGCGAACGCGCGCCCCGACGGCCTGCGCAACGCCATACTCTGGCGCGAAACCCTGGCCAAGCCGGCCGAGTTGCAGATTGCCTCGCTGCCGTTTGATCATCCGCTGTGGATCGTCTATTCCTCGGGCACCACGGGTCTGCCCAAGCCCATCGTGCACGGCCACGGCGGTATCGTGCTCGAACAGGTCAAGCTCATGCGCCTGCACAACGACCTCGGGCCCGAAGACAACTTCCACTGGTTCTCGACCACGGGCTGGATCATGTGGAACTGCCAGATCGGAGGCCTGCTCGTGGGCGCGACGGCCTGCGTGTACGACGGCAACCCCGCCTGGCCCGACTACGGCACCCTGTGGCGCTTCGCGGGCGACGCGGGCCTGCACTTTCTCGGCGCAAGCGCGGCGTTTTTTGCCGCCTGCCAAAAGCAGGGCGTGGAGCCGCAGCAAATCACCGACTTGAGCTCCTTGTGCGGCGTGGGCTCTACCGGCTCGCCGCTCGCGCCCGAAAGCTACCACTGGCTCGCCGAGCACTTAGGGAGCGAAGTCTGGATCAACCCGATCTCGGGCGGCACCGACTTTGCCGGCGCTTTCGTCGGCGGCGTGCCCACCTTGCCCGTGTACATCGGCGAGATGCAGGGGCGCTGCCTCGGCGCGCGCGTGGAGGCCTTCAGCGAGCAGGGGCAGCCCGTGCTCGACGAAGTGGGCGAACTGGTGTGCAGCGCGCCCATGCCCTCGATGCCGCTGTATTTCTGGAACGATCCGGGCCACAAGCGCTACCTCGAGAGCTACTTCGACATGTTTCCGGGCGTGTGGCGCCACGGCGACTGGATCCGCATCACACCGCGCGGCGGCGCCATAATCTACGGTCGCAGCGACACCACCATCAACCGCCATGGCGTGCGCATGGGAACGAGCGACATCTACAGCGTGGTTGAGGCGCTGCCCGAAGTGCTCGACAACCTGGTCGTGGACCTCGAATACCTCGGGCGCGAGAGCTACATGCCGATGTTCGTCGTGCTGCGTCCTGGCATCACCCTGGACCAGGGCCTGACCGACCGCATCAAAAATGCCATCCGCACTTCCGTCTCGCCGCGCCACGTACCCGACGAGGTGTTCGTGATCCCCGAGGTGCCGCGCACGCTCACGGGCAAGAAGCTCGAGTTGCCGATCAAAAAGCTGCTGCTTGGGCACGCGCTCGAAAGAGTCGTGAACCGCGACGCACTCGCCAATCCCGCGAGCCTCGAATGGTTCCTCGAGTTTGCGCGTCGGCGCGCCGCGCAGACACAGTGATGCGCGCCTTGCGCTCCTCGCCAGAAATTTTTCCTCCTCTTCCAACCCGTAACCTCGAAAAAAACGGAAGCAACATGAGCGACAAAGAAGTCATCTACGACGTCAAAGATTTCGTCGCAACCATCACGATCAACCGGCCCAAGACGCTGAACGCGTTCACCGGCGACACGATCAAGGAAATGGAAAACCTGTTGGCCCAGGCCGGCCGCGACCCGAAAGTCGGCGTGATCGTGCTTACAGGTGTGGGCGAACGCGCCTTCTGCGTCGGCGGCGACGTCAACTGGGAAAAAGGAGAAGGCGGCAAGAGCGGTCTGCAGGACCTGGAGTTCAATTTCAACCGGCAAATCGCCGAATGTCCGAAACCGTTGATTGCACGCGTTAACGGTTATGCGATTGGCGCGGGGCACCATATCGCCTACTTCTGCGACTTCACCATCGCGGCCGAGCACGCGATCTTCGGCCAGAACGGGCCGCGCGTGGGCTCTCCCGCAGGGGGCTACATCGTCTCGCACGCAGCCAATGTGCTGGGGCACAAGCGCGCGCGCGAGTTGTGGATACTGTGCCGCCGTTACAACGCGCAGCAGGCGTTTGACTGGGGGCTGGCCAACTCCGTGGTGCCGATGGCCAAGCTCGACGTGGAGGTGCGCAAGTATTGCGACGAGTTGCTGTCGCTTTCGCCGACCTGCCTGAAGATCGTGAAGCGTTCGTTTTATCACCACATGGCACCGATCATGGGCCGTGACATGAATGACCTGATCAAGGAAGTGGCACCCAATTACTTCAGCACCGGCGAACAACAGGAAGGTGCCAGTGCCTTCCTCGAAAAACGCAAGCCCGATTTCAGCCAGTTCCGCTGAGTGTCTCGGTACGGATTTTCAAGAACCAAGCATGATGAATCAAGAACGTTACCCGGAGTTGCGCGCTGCACTGCGCGATCTTTTCAAACGCTTTCCGGACGCGTACTTTCGCAAGATCGACGAAGCGCGTGCCTACCCGGAGGAATTTGTGGACGCGCTGACCCGCGCGGGCTGGTTGGGGGTGATGATCCCGCAGGAATACGGTGGCGCGGGCCTGGGGCTGGCCGAAGCCTCGGTGGTGATGGAAGAAGTCAACCGTTGCGGCGGCAATGCCGGGGCCTGCCACGGCCAGATGTACAACATGGGCACGTTGCTGCGCCACGGCTCTGATGCGCAAAAGCGCCGCTACCTGCCCCAGATTGCCAGCGGCGAATTGCGCCTGCAATCCATGGGCGTGACCGAACCCACCACGGGCACCGACACCACCAAGATCAAGACCACGGCGGTCAAGCAGGGTGATCGTTACGTCGTCAATGGCCAGAAGGTCTGGATTTCGCGCGTCCAGCACTCCGACCTGATGATTCTGCTGGCGCGCACCACCCCGATTAAGGAGGTGACGCGCAAGTCCGACGGCATGTCAATCTTCATCGTTGACCTGCATCAGGCCATTGGCAAGGGGCTGACGGTCAAGCCCATCCGCAACATGGTCAACCACGAGACCAGTGAGCTTTTCTTCGAGAATCTGGAGATCCCGGTGGACAACCTGATTGGTGAGGATGGCAAAGGCTTTAAGTACATCCTCGATGGCCTGAACGCCGAGCGCACACTGATTGCCGCCGAATGCATCGGCGACGCCCGCTGGTTCGTCGACCGGAGCGCGCGCTACGCGCGCGAGCGCCGTGTGTTTGACCGCCCGATCGGGCAAAACCAGGGTGTGCAGTTCCCTATCGCTGAAAGCCACATCGAGACCGAGGCCGCCGATCTGATGCGCTGGCGTGCCTGCGAGCTGTTTGATGCCCACCAGCCTTGCGGTGCCGAGGCCAATATGGCCAAGTACCTCGCCGCCAAAGCCTCCTGGGAGGCGGCCAACACCGCGATTCAGACCCATGGCGGCTTCGGCTTTGCCTGCGAATACGATGTCGAGCGCAAGTTCCGTGAAACCCGGCTGTACCAGGTGGCACCGATCTCGACCAACCTGATCCTGTCGTACGTGGCCGATCACGTGCTCGGGTTGCCACGCTCTTTCTGAAAGTAGCTGCCATGCGTCCATTGGAAGGAATGCTCGTCGTCACGCTGGAACATGCTATTGCGGCACCGTTTTGCACCCGGCAGCTCGCGGATCTGGGTGCGCGCGTCATCAAGATAGAGCGCCCGGGCGAGGGCGATTTCGCCCGCGCCTACGACACCCGCGCGCACGGCCTGGCTTCGCACTTCGTCTGGTGCAACCGCTCCAAGGAGAGCCTGACGCTGGATCTCAAGCAGCCGGCCGCGCGCGCCGTGCTGCAAAAGCTGGTGGAGCGCTGCGACGTGCTGGTGCAAAACCTCGCGCCTGGCGCGGCGGCGCGCATGGGGATGGACCACGCGAGCCTGGCGCCTGTCAATGCCGGTATCGTCGTGTGCGACATCTCCGGTTACGGCGAAGGCGGTCCCTACACCGAGAAGAAGGCCTACGATCTGCTGATCCAGAGCGAGGCCGGTTTTGTGTCGGTGACCGGCACCCCCGAGCAGCCGTCCAAGGCCGGGCTGTCGATTGCCGACATTGCCGCTGGCATGTACGCCTACAGCAGCGTGCTGGCAGCACTGCTTCAACGCGGTCGCACGGGGCGCGGTCAGCGGCTCGAAATCTCGATGCTCGAAGCGATGTCCGAGTGGATGGGCTTCCCGCTCTACTACACGCTGGACGGTCAGCCGCCGCCGCCGCGCGCGGGTGCCTCGCACGCGGCAATTTACCCCTACGGCCCGTTTACCTGCGGCGACGGCAAGCAGGTGGTGCTGGCGGTGCAGCATGACCGCGAGTGGGCCATTTTTTGCGAGAAGGTGCTGCTTCAGCCGGAGCTGGCCAAGGCCTATCTGGGCAATGCCAACCGGTTGGCCCGGCGCGAGCAGTTGCGCGCTGTCATCGAAAGCGTGTGCTTGACATTGACTGCCGAGCAATTGGTCGAACGCCTGGATGGGGCGCAAATCGCCAATGCTCAGCTCAACGAGATGGCCGATCTGTGGCGTCACCCGCAGTTGGCGGCGCGTGGGCGCTGGACTGATATCGGTTCGCCCAGCGGCCCGCTGCCGGCGCTGTACCCGCCGCATCACCTCAGCGGCAGTGAGCCGCCACCGATGGGGCCGGTGCCTGCTTTGGGCGAGCACACCGAATCCATTCTCGCCGAGCTGGGCTACGGTGCGCCGGAGATTGCACGGCTGCGTGCGGAACAAGCGATCTGATTGAAAGTGTGATGCCATGATTCTGGATACAAACCCGAGCGCGGCGCTGGCCGCCTTTGCGGCTGGCCTGCCATTCGACATGATCCCGGCACCGGTGCTTCGCCGCACCGAGGATCTGTTTCTCGATTGGTACGGCTCGGCGCTGGCCGGCAAGGGCGCGCGGCCGGTCGAGGCCATTGAGGCCTATGCCCGCGAGATGGGCCCGGCCTCGGGCCGCGCCGAGGTGCTGATCTCGCGCCGCACCACCTCACCCCATTTCGCCGCCATGGTCAATGCCGCAGCGTCGCATTTTGCTGAGCAGGACGATGTGCACAATGGCTCGGTGTTCCACCCCGGTGCCGTGGTGTTCCCGGCGGCGCTGGCCATAGCGCAAGACATCGGCGCGAGTGGCCGCGAGTTTTTGACCGCCGTGGTGGCTGGCTACGAGGTCGGCATCCGCGTCGGAGAATTTCTCGGACGCTCACACTATCGCATCTTCCACACCACCGCCACCGCAGGCACGTTGGCCGCAGCCGCAGCGGTCGGTCGGCTGCTCAAGCTGGATGCGCCAACCATGCTGCATGCCTTCGGCAGCGCCGGCACGCAAGCCGCCGGACTGTGGGAGTTCCTGCGCGACGCGGCCGACTCCAAGCAACTGCACACCGCGCATGCGGCGTCCAGCGGACTGGCGTCGGCTTACCTGGCGCGCGCCGGTCTGACCGGCGCACGCCAGATTCTGGAAGGGCCGCAGGGCCTGGCCGCAGGCATGTCCAGTGACGCCGACCCGGCGCGGCTCACCGACCGCCTGGGGCAGCGTTGGGCCACGGCTGAAACCTCGTTCAAATACCACGCCTCGTGCCGTCATACGCACCCCAGCGCAGATGCGCTGCTGGCGTTGATGCAAACGCACCGGCTCGTTGCGGATGATTTGGTCCAGGTGACCACCCATGTGCACCAGGGCGCGATCGACGTGCTCGGGCGGGTTACCGTGCCATCCACCGTGCACCAGGCCAAGTTCTCGATGGGTACTGTGCTCGCGCTGGTGGCCGAGTACGGGTACGCCGGGCTTGACGAATTCGAGCAGCACTACCTTGCCCCGCGCGTGGCGGCCTTGCGCGACCGGGTCACGATGCAACTCGACGAGGAGGTTGACGGCGCTTATCCCCAGCGCTGGATCGGCAAGGTGACAGCAACCACGCGCGACGGCAAAACACTCTCGGCGCGCGTCGACGAACCAAAGGGGGACCCGGACAACACCCTCACGCGCGCCGAACTGGAGGACAAGGCGCGGCGACTGGCGGCCTATGGCAGGGGCGCAACCCCGGCGGAGATGGCCGACCTGATGGCCCGTGTCTGGTCCGTTGCCGAGGCCCCGCGCGTTGAACGATGGCTGGCGGCATGAGTCGCCCAGCAGTTCCGAAGGTGAATACCGCAGCCCGCAGGGCGAAGGTTGCCCCATGAGTGCGCCGCCAGTCCTGACTCGGCTGCCGAGGTCCTACCTTTTCGTTCCCGGGGACCGCCCCGAGCGCTTCGCCAAGGCGCGCGTCGCCGGTGCCGACATGGTGATCGTCGATCTGGAGGACGCGGTTGCGCCCGAGTCCAAGCCGCGTGCCCGCGCTGCGCTGGCGGCCGCACTCGACGAGGCCGTGCCGCTCATCGTGCGCGTCAACGCTGCCGGTTCACCGTGGTTCGACGAGGACATCGAGCTGTGCCGCCATCCCGGCGTGGCAGCCATCATGCTGCCCAAGGCCGAGGGCATCGAAGCCATCTGCGCGGTGGTCGAGACGATCTACAAGGATGTGCTGCCGATCATCGAATCGGCGCGTGGTGTCGAAGCCGTGCGCGACATTGCTTGTGTGCCAGGCGTCGCGCGCCTGGCCTTCGGCAGCGTCGACCTGGCACTGGATCTGGGTATTGACTGCGCACCCGATGGGGGTGAAATCGAGTTGCAGGGGTTCCGCTCGCAGCTCGTGCTCGCCTCGCGCCTGGCCGGGCTGGACGCGCCGATCGACGGCGTCAGTCTTGTGATCGATGACTTCGACCGGCTACATGCCGATGCCCAGCGTGCCAGGCGCCAGGGCTTCGGCGCCAAGCTGTGCATCCACCCCAAGCAGATCGCCGCCGTCCAGGCGGTGTTCACTCCCAGCGCCGAGCAACTCGACTGGGCGCGCGGCGTGCGAGATGTCTTCGTTGCCGCTGGTGGTGCCGCCGTCGTGATGGACGGTCGAATGGTCGACAGCCCGATCTACCAGCGTGCGCTGGCCGTTCTGCGCAGCGCCGGCCTGGAAGCCTGATTTTCTGAACCCATTGGAGATGCCCCGTGGCCCGCAAAAGCAAACCCATCCGCTCCGACATTGCCTGGAGCACGCCCGACCGCATCGAAGTGCACGGCAAGAGTCTGCACGACGAGTGAGCTTGCCCCCGAAAAGCGTACTTCTTAGCCTTGTTGAAAATATCGACAAGGAGTTGAGTGTTGTCGCCGACCGAAAACTGACAGTCTGAAAGGTCTGATGCCGATCCAAAATTGACAGGGGTGTTCAACTGCCCTGCTGAATTTTTCAGCAGGGATGTAAGAGGTGATCACCATGGACATGATTGGCAAGGTCAGGGGCATGAAGTGGCGCGACCAACTCTCTGACGGAGAGATTTGCAGAAGAACGGGACTGGCCAGAAACACGGTCAAGAAGTGGCTCAGGGCCCCCGGCGACATAACCCCGAAGTACGAGCGCAAGAAGGCTGATGGCAAGCTCACGCCATTTGTGGCGGTGTTGGAGCAGGCCCTGCGCACGGATGCGCACCGGGCCAAGAACGCAAGGCGCAGTGAAAAGGCGCTGTTTGCGCAGATTCAGGCCCAGGGATACCGGGGTGGCTATAGCGCCGTGACGGACTTCATCCGTGCGTGGCGGGTGGAGAGCGCCAAGGATCCCGCCAGGGCCTTTGTACCGCTGAGTTTCGAGTTGGGCGAGGCCTTCCAGTTCGACTGGAGCGAGGAAGGTCTGCTGGTTGGTGGGGTGTTCTACAAACTGCAAGTGGCCCATCTGAAGCTCTGCGCCAGTCGTGCCTTCTGGCTGGTTGCCTACCCTGGGCAAGGCCATGAGATGCTGTTCGATGCCCATACCCGCGCCTTCCAGGCATTGGGAGGCGTTGCCAGGCGCGGCATCTATGATAACATGAAGACGGCGGTGGACAAGGTCAAGATGCAAGGTCCGTATTTCGCGGTCAAGGTCCTGATGGGCGACCTGGGCACCTTCGATGGTCTGCGCACCAGTGTGGTGGGTGAAGTTCTTCGCACCGATGGCACGCCCATCGAAGGGCTGTTCGCAGCGGGCAACGACCGCGCCAGCGTCATGGGCGGCAACTACCCTGGTGCGGGCATCACGCATGGGCCGAACATGACCTTTGGCTATATCACCGCCAACCACATCGCCGATCAGGCCGCTGGGCATCGCCGTGATACCCGAGCAGCGGAGTTGAAGATGGTGCCGGCATGAGTATCCCTCTGCTGACACCGTCCTCAAAGCCGCTGGTAGACCATCGCGTCTACACCATCGCTTTGCGCAAGATGCCCGAATTTCTGGAGGTATTCAATCGGTTGGCGATGCCCGTGTTGCTGCAAACACTGGAACACCCGATGGGGTTTTACACCAGCTTGGTGGGCCCGCAAAACCAGTTCGTGCACCTTTGGGGTTACGACGACCTGACCGACTACGAGCGCCGGAGCCTGGCGCGTGACACCCACCCGGACTTCCCCGCCTACCTGCAGGCATCAGGGCACCTCATCACCGCTCAGGAAACACGCCTCATTCGCGCCACGCAGATGCCGTTCAGCGACTTGGCGCGGAGCCCCGGATTCGAGAAGGAGTGAACGACGTGACGATCAGCGCCTTGCAAACACTCGCGCAGCAGGCCAGTCGCATCTCCGGGCCAGCCATCCCTGAGCTTGTTCGAAAACAAGCCCTTCTGTGCATTCTCGACACCGTGGGCTGCGTCCTCGCAGGCTCACGCACCGAGGAAGCACAGTTGGTGCTCGCCTGTGAACCAGGCGATGGCACAGGCTTAGTTTCCGTGTTCGGCACCCCGCATCGCCGCGCATTGCGAGAGGCCATGCGGGCGAATGCCTACCTTGGCGACGTTCTCGAACTGAACGATCTCATTGGAGGACATGCGAGCATCGGTATCGTCTGCGCCTCCCTCGCCTTGGGCGAGGCACTAGGTTCCTCCGGCATACATGTGATGGAGGCAGCGGTGCGCGGCATCGAGGTCACCAGCCGCGTCTACGATGCGGTGTACCCCACCTTGCGCCGCTACACCGAGATGGGGATGGTCCCCGTCGGAATACCTTCCACGTTCGGCGCAGCGGCAGCGGCGGCGCACCTGCTCGACTTGAATGAAGAGCAGGCACTGAACGCCTTGGCCATCGCGGGCAGCCTCGCCGGCTGGTGCCCAGCGGAGGTGATCTTTGGGAACGGAGGGACGGTCAAACCCATGCTGTTCGGCGCTCAGCCCGCTGACATCGGTACGACCGCTGCGTACTATGCGCGCGCAGGGATGACCGGCCCCAAAGACTTGCTGGACAGCAAGATCGGCTACTTTTCAACCGCATCTACCGACGGAAGCTTCGACGCAGATGTATGGAGGGATCGCTGGGCACTGGAACAGCCGAGACGAAAGCTGCATGCCTGCTGTGGGTATCTGCACGCACCCGTGGATGCGCTCGGCAAGCTGCGGCAGCGGCTCGGGGATGCCGCTTTGCAAAGCGCTCGCATCGAGGTTCGCGTGGCACCGTACGTGGCCGATGTGGTCAGCAAAGCGCGGCTGCCGAATTCCCCCAATGACGCCCGGTTCCACCTTCAGTACTGCCTGGCCCAGGTGGTTTGTGGGGCCGACGTGATCCTGCCAGAACACAGCATTGGGGTATCCGAGCACGTGCAACGGGCCGACGTGATCGACGCCATGCAGCGAATCACGGTGGTGCAGGACGCAGCGCTGGCTCATTACCACCACTGTCGCATTGACCTTACCGACACCGCAGGGAACTCAAGCACGCAAACCGTTGCTGCCCCGCGGGGTTCGCCACAGGAGGCCCTCTCGAACGATGAGGTGATTGACAAGTTCTGAATGCTGGCAGAGCCCGTTCTGGGTCGAGAACGCACACAACAGGCCGTCGCCGATTTCCTTGCGCTGGAAAACGTCCCTGACATCCGCCAAGTGCTGGCACTGCAATCTGTCTAAGAGGAGCGCTTTCATGAGCCACCACCCCGGCTATCAACCCCGCGGCATGTACTTCGAGGACTTCGAAGTCGGCCGGAGCATCGTCACGTCGCGCCGTACCGTGACATCGACCGACATCGTCAATTTCGCGTGTCTCTCAGGCGACCACAACGCCCCCCACGTCGACCATGAGTTCTGCAAGACGCAACCCTACGGAGAGCCGCTCGCCCACGGGCCATTGGTACTTGCCATCGTCGGTGGTTTGCAGTGCCTGACGGGCATCAACGACGGCACCATCATCGCCATGATGGGTCTGGATCAGTGGCGAATACACCTGCCCGTCAAGGCCGGGGACACGATCTACGCTGTCATCACGCCTACGGAAAAGAAGCTCAACAGCAGCGGCACCAAAGGCATCATCACCTGCAAACGTCTCGTCAAGAATCAGCGCGATGAGACAGTGCAGTCGATGATGATCTCGAACATGTACAAGTGCAGGATGGTTATCTAGAGCGCGTGTGAAAGATGATCAGCCCTCTTCATTCACAAGCCTCTTCTCGCCAAATCAAGCAAGCGTTTGCACGCATTTTCGAGTGACGCATCAGCGCCGTGAGCCGGTCATGCAAGCGCTCATGAACGAGCGCAGTATGAGCCAGCGACGAGACCGCCGCGCCATTGATATCACCCGCCTTACGCTGCGCTACCGTCACGTCGAGCGTAACGACCCTGGGCGATCATTTTCAGTTCTACATGGCACTGATCGAGCCTGCATAGGCGGAGCAAGAAGCGGTTGAATGCGCCTATCCTTGAAATTGTGTACGTCTTTGACAAACTCAATCTGAGTTGAAGTTGCGACTTAGTGGCCAATGTGCCCTGATCGGACCGGCGCTTTCGCAGCAAGCCAACAATGACTACCCCGCCCGAGGCCCTGGACTGCCACGTTTCTGACGCCAGCAACACGAAGCGCTCGTAGCTCGTTATGGAACAACTTATTGCAACTCAACGTCCAGCCTTTGGCAATTTTGGACGTACAGTAGCACAGATGATTGGTAGCACCAAACGGTTGCTATGGCAGAGTCATGTTTGATTGATGACACAGAGTGAGAAGGAGGTGATGGCGCTTGCGCCGCAGCACGCGACTTCGTTAATGCTGCAAGCGAGTTCTTCCTATATCTGGGGTGCTCGATTCAAGAAGCCATCCTATGGCTCGTTGAAACCCCGGGCACCGCTTCGACTTGCCACCAACAACAAGTCGGACCGGACGAACTAGAAAAGATCCACAAACAAAATGGCGCTGCAGCAAATAGACGGGATACGTTGAGGCGTGCCCCACGGAAGATTTTCCCCTCGCGACGCATGGGTCCAGTTTCAAACTCTCCAGAGTTCGCGGGATCTTCGAGCAACGGCGACTTAGGGTAGGTATATGGAACTGCGACACCTTCGCTACTTTGTCGTTTTGGCCGAGGAACTACATTTCACGCGCGCAGCGGAGCGTCTACACATCGAGCAGCCTCCGCTGTCCCGCGCCATCAAGGACCTTGAGGATGAACTGGGGGTAGCTCTCTTCGACAGGGATCGGAGAGGAACGCGCCTGACCCCAGCCGGATCTGCATTCCTGCAGGACGTGCGAAGAGTGCTCTCGGCTCTGGAACAGGGTCGAGAGAACGTCAAGGCCATTGCGGCAGGCCTACAAGGCAGCCTGCGAATCGCTATATCCGATGGCACCGTTGACCAACGTCTGTCCGCCTTCCTCGCGCACTGTCGCGAAGAAGATCCAGAGATTGAAATACGCTTGGCAGAAGTTCCTTTGGCTGAGCAACTGCGCGGACTGCGATCAGGCGACTTCACGATGGGATTTGCACACACTGCGAACGTCGGCGAGGAAATCATTGCGGAGCCGATATGGCATGACCCGTTGATCGTGGCAGTGCCCGCACGGCATCCGCTGCTCGCCCACAAGGAGGTGCCGCTTCCTGAACTTGCCTCTTATCCGCTCGTGCTGTGCGACCCGCAGGTGTGCGAGGGCTACTGCCGCGAATTGACACGGTTGCTGCGGCCACTGGAGAGAGAACCCAATGTCGTCGAGCACGCATCCTCATTGGACATGATGCTCACGTTGGTCGGGGCTGGATATGGACTCGGCTTCACGACCCCTGCCAGGCTTGCGGTCAGCCAACGTGCGGACGTCATTGCCCGCCCTTTGGCTGCAGATTCGGCCGTGATCACCACCTACCTGCTTCGGCCCCGAAGTGACGCACCGTGCCTTGCATTGGAGCGCTTCATTACCCGCCTGCGCTCGCAGGTGTGACCTGCCCCCCCGTCAGCCGTACCACGGTAAACGAGAGAAGTCCGTCAACCCAGGAGAATGACGGACATGAAGAAGAGCAGGTTCAGCGACGAACAAATCATTGGCTTCTTGCGACAGGCCGAAGCCGGCATGGGCATCCCCGAGCTGTGCCGCAGCGGCGGCTTCAGCCAGGCCACTTTTTACAAATGGCGTGCCAAGTTCGGTGGCATGCAAGTCTCAGAGGCACAGCGCCTGCGTGAGCTTGAGAGCGAGAACGCCAAGCTCAAGAAACTGCTGGCCGAGGCCCATCTGGACATCCACGCCCTCAAGAGCGTCTTCGGGGTAAAGCGTTAGCCCCACAGGCGCGGCGCGATGCCATCCGACAGATGATTGAGCAGCATCACCTCTCGGAGCGGCACGCCTGCCGCCTTGTGGGGCTATCCCGAGACAGCTACCGCCACCCGCCGCAGCCCAGCGAGCTCAACGCCACCCTGGGTGAACAGATTAGGCAAACGGCCTTGGTGCGCCGCCGATTCGGCTACCGGCGCATCCACGACATGCTGCGCCAGCAGTTTCCGGGGGTGAACCACAAGCGCATCTATCGGCTGTACCGACAGGCCAACCTGACGGTGAAGAAGCGCCGCAAAGTCAAACGCCCAGCGCAGGAGCGCGTGCCGCTGCAACTGGCCAGGGATATCAACGAGGTGCTGAGCATGGATTTCGTCTCGGACAGCCTGTCCAGTGGACGGCGCATCAAGTGTCTGACGGTGGTGGATGACTTCAGCAAGGAGTCCGTGGACATCACGGTGGACTACGGCATCTCGGGCCAGTACGTCACGCGCGTGCTCGACCAAGTGGCCAGGTTCCGTGGCTATCCGGCAGCCGTGCGAACGGACAATGGCCCGGAGTTCACCAGTCGGGCGTTCCTGGCCTGGACGCACAAGAATGGGATTCGGCACATCCTGATTGAGCCGGGCAAGCCCATGCAGAACGGCTATATCGAGAGCTTCAACGGCAAGTTCAGAGATGAATGCCTCAACGAGCAGTGGTTTGAATCGTTGTCACAGGCCCGGGAGTGCATTGCGCATTGGCGGCGGGATTACAACGAGGTCAGGCCGCACAGCAGTTTGGGGCGCATCCCTCCGGCACGATTCGCACAGCAGCACCGCCAGCGCGCGGGCGGTGCTGCTGACAGTGAGCAGAAACAAAACTTCGATTAACCTTCACCCCCGGACTTCTCCAATCCGTTGGTACGGTCAATGGGGGCAGGTCAAACGGATAGTCTATTTCCGGTGCGGCTTCAGCCTGCCTCGGCATCAGCATGAAGATTGCGTTCCATCGCAGCCATCAACTCGGTGCCGCTCATTTTGAGCGCAACGGCAACCTTCAGTATGACGGTCAGCGAGGGCAAATGCTTCCCTCGCTCGATCTTGCTCATGTGCGAACGCTCGATTCCGGCCTGCGCGGCCAGTTCCTCTTGAGCAACACCCTGATCCATACGAAAGGCGCGCACAGCCTTGCCGAAAGCCAGGGCTGGCTCGGCTTCATATCTGGTTGTGCCCGGGGGGCGGCCTCGTTGAACACTACGCTTCTGCATCAGCAGAAGCGTCGAGCAGTCACGATAATTTAACCACGTTAAATTTAACTCACGAGTATCATATTGGATTGCCTTGTTTATCAATTCTCTTCTTGGGGGCTGTTATGCACGAGGCCACCAGTCGGTCCACCCTTAAACTTGCCGTAGCACCGGGCGTACCGTCATCACACCTTTCGGCGCTTCTCGCGCGACAACGCGCGGAAGAACCAGATGTCGCGCTCGCGTTTTTCGAGGTTACAGGCGACGTTCTGCTTCAGGGACTTCTTGAGGGCCGCTTCGACATTGGGGTGTCACTTCAGGATGCCAGCGACCCAGCCCTCAAATCGCAACCCCTATGGATTGAGGACATGGCCGTGGCCATAGCACCACGGTTCCACTTACTCGACCAGGCGAAGCTCACCATCGCAGATCTCCAGGATCACACGATCTATCGGTGGCAGGCGGAAGCTTGTCCCCTGCTAGATGAGAGCTTGATTTCGCTCATGCCTGTGGACCGGGAGAACGTCCAGCGGGTGCCTTCGTTCGAGATGATGGCGCTATGGGTTGCTGCCGGCTACGGCGTTGGGCTATCCGCGCAATCGCGCATAGACCATGCTCATGGCTGGGGGTTCACTATGCGGCCGCTCGCAGACGGCCCCTTTAAGGTCGTGACATACCTGCAACGGCCTTACGCACAAGTTGACTCGGTTATCGAGCGATTCGAGCAGAGAGCACTGCAAGTTGCCGGGACAGGCTCCGCGTGGTGAATCCCTCTATGGCCGGAGTCACTTGGCGACACCCGGTCGCGCTGAGTAGTAGAGGTCACTCGCGCTCGATGACCCGGAGCAGTGCGGTTCTACGCTTCGACATGGGACCAAATGCCTTCGTGACATCTTCAACACTCTTCCCAGCCTGCAAAGCATCGAGGATGTCAGCCCAGTCCTGCATGATCACCTTGCGCGATTCCACGAACTTCGTGTGGTCGTAGGGGGCACGCGAGGAATCCTTGTTCTTCTTGGAATGTGCAAGTTGGAGATCAACTCGCTTTTCAGGATAGCCCAGCAGCCCAAGAATCGTCGTAGCAGTGGAACGAAATCCATGGGACGAAAAACGTCCTCCATAACCCATGCGCTTGAGTGCTTGATTGAGCGTCGTCGCCGACATCACCTGCCCCGGCTTCCTGTAGCTCGGGAACAATACCTTTCCGCCACCGGTGAGCGCATAGAGTTCCCTAAGCGCAGCCACTGCCTGCCGCGATAACGGAACCAGATGAGGGCGCCGCATCTTCATGCGCTCGGCGGGAATTGACCAAATGGCATTGTTCAGATCGAACTCTTCCCACGACGCTTTGCGAAGTTCGACCGTGCGCACATAGGTCAATGCCATCAATTTGAGGGCAAGCACCGTCGTTCGATACCCTCCTTCGTTGTCCACCCGATTCAGAAAGTCCGGGATCTCTGCCCATGTCAGCGGAGGGTTATGACGGACTTGAGGACGCTTGACCAGCCCCTTGAGCAAGGAGGCGGGATCGAATTCGCAGACACCTTGGGCAGCCGCATAGCTGAAGATCTGACCACACCACTGGCGGATGAGAATCGCCACAGTCTTCGCTCCCCGAGCAGCCACATCCTTGATGATAGGTCGCAGATGGGGAGCCCTGATGGAGCTGATCGGCAACTTCCCGATCCGTGGGAAGACGTCCTTTTCAAGGTAGCTGGTGACCTGGTTGGTGTAGTACTCGCTCCAGTGGGCGTTGGCTGCGATCCATTCCCGAGCAACAACTTCGAACGTGCGTTCGTATGTGTCGGCCTGGAGGGCCATGGCCGCCTTTTTCTCCACGATGGGATCAAGCCCCTTCCTGACCAGCGTCTTCGCTCGATCACGTTCAGCACGAGCCGCCTCCAACGTGATCATTGGGTACACCCCGATTGAGTACACCTGCTCAGCACCACCCAGCCGGTAGCGGTACCACCAGAGCTTGGAGCCATTAGGTTGAACGCGCAAAAAGAGGCTGCCGCCGTCCCGTAGTTGGTACACCCTCGGCCTCGGCTGCGCCGTTTCCACTTTGCGCGCCGAGAGAAGATTGAGTGCTGTGAGTGCCATGTGTATAACGCCTCCACTTTGGTCCGTTACACACTCCATTACACACATGAACACTGGATTTGTCTAGCGCTCAGAAGCGCTCAGAAGAGCATCAATCCTTTAAAAACATAGACTTAGATAACCTCAATGGAAGTCCTTGGATGCCAGTGGACCTCAATCGTAGTTGTCCACCATGAGGAGTTTCATCTTCTGCGTCATCGTGTTCACTCCAAGCCCTCTTCCACCAACTCGGCAGCACGCAACAGCGCGCGCGCCTTGTGCTCCGTCTCGCGCCATTCCATCTCGGGCACCGAATCAGCCACCACGCCCGCCGCGGCTTGCACATACAAGGTCTGGTCTTGAATGACAGCCGTGCGAATGGCGATGGCCACATCCATGTCGCCGGCATAGCTGATGTAGCCGCAAGCACCGCCATACAGGCCGCGCTTGACGGGTTCGAGCTGGTCGATCAACTCCATCGCGTGCACCTTGGGTGCGCCGGTCAGCGTGCCCGCCGGGAACGTGGCCTTGAGCACGTCCATGTTGGTCATGCCCTCATTCAGTAAACCCTCGACGTTGCTGACGATGTGCATCACATGGCTGTAGCGCTCGACCACAAAGGCCTCGGACACCTTCACCGATCCGATCTGGGCGATGCGACCGATGTCGTTGCGCGCCAGATCGATGAGCATCACATGCTCGGCCCGCTCTTTCGGATCGGCCAGCAACTCGGCCTCGGTGGCCTTGTCTTTCTCGGGTGTCGCGCCGCGCGGGCGCGTGCCGGCGAGTGGGCGGATGGTGATCTTGGCGCCCTCGTCCGTGTTCTCCTGGCGCACCAGGATCTCGGGGCTCGCGCCCACCACATGGAAGTCACCGAAGTTGTAGAAATACATGTAGGGGCTGGGGTTGAGCGAGCGCAGCGCGCGGTACAGCGACAGCGGGCTCTCGGTGTAGCGCTTCTTGATGCGCTGGCCCACCTGCACCTGCATGAAGTCGCCCGCTGCGATCAACTCCTTGGCGCGCTCCACGGCGCGCAGGTAGTCGTCTTTGGCGAACTCGCGCTCCACCGGATACGGCTGGCTGGCCCGCACCACGGGCGCGCTGACCGAGTAACGCAGCAACTCCTTCAACTCGCGCAGCCGCTTCTTGGCGTTGGCATAGGCCTCGCTCTGACCCGGATCGGCGTAGACGATGAGGTAGAGCTTGCCCGACAGGTTGTCGATCACCGCCAGCTCTTCGCACTGCAACAGCAAGATGTCCGGCGTGCCCAGCGTGTCTGGCGGGCAGCTGTGCACCAGCTTCTTCTCGATGTGGCGCACCGTGTCGTAACCAAAGTAACCGGCCAGCCCGCCGCAAAACCGAGGCAGCCCCGGACGCAACGCGACCTTGAAACGCTTTTGATACTCGGCGATGAAGTCCAGCGGGTTGCCGCTGGCCGTCTCCACCACCATGCCGTCGCGCACCACCTCGGTCTTGGCCGCGTCGCCAAAACCGCTGGCGCGGATCAGGGTGCGCGCAGGCAGACCGATGAAGCTGTAGCGGCCAAAACGCTCACCGCCCACCACCGATTCGAGCAAGAAGCTGTGTCGGCCGGCGTCCTTGGTGTGGGCCAGCTTGAGGTAGAGCGAGAGCGGGGTTTCCAGATCGGCAAAGGCCTCCAGCATCAGCGGGATGCGGTTGTAGCCTTGTGCCGAGAGGCTTTTGAATTCCAGTTCAGTGAGCATGGGGTTCGATTCCACAGACTGCGCGCCCGTGAGAGGGTGGGGTGCGCGGGTTCATCCAGGTCTCCGGCTCGGGCGCCGGATGCGGGTGGCGGGTCAACCGCCGATCAGGGTGACAGTCAGGCTGGCTGACGCCAAGGCCAAGCTCCCCGGTCTGCGCGAGGGGCAGAGACCGGCGCAGGCTGTGCGCGAAGGGAAGCGGGGATGAACAACATGGTGTGGCAAGTTTAGCAAAGGCCCGAGGCCCCTCAGGCGGACAGCCCGAGCACGGCCGGCAACGCATCCAACCGATCCACCCAAGCGAGCGCCGGCGTCTGGCGAATCGGCTGCCCGTGGTTGTAGCCATAGCTCACCAACACCACCGGGCAGCCCGCCGCATCGGCGGCCTGCGCGTCGTTGCTGGAGTCGCCCACCATCAGCGTTTGCGCGGGGGGCAAGCCCAGGTGCTCACAGGTTTTGAGCAAGGGCAGAGGATCGGGCTTCTTGCGCGCAAAACTGTCACCGCCGAACAACGCTTCAAAGTGCGGGGCCAGCCCTTTGCGCGCCAGCAGCGCTTCGGCAAAGGCCAAGGGCTTGTTGGTCAGACACGCCAACCGCCAGCCGCGTGCGCGCAAGGCCTGCAAGCCCTCGCGCACCCCGGGGTAGACCTCGGCATGGTCCCCGTTGAGGGCGCGGTAGTGGGCCTGGTAACGCTCCCAAGCCGGCTCGTACAAGCCATCCACATGGCGTGCCGAGCACACATTGCTCAAGCCCGTGACTTCGGGCAGGGCCAGTTGGTGCGCCAGCACCGAGCGGATCAGGTGCTCCGAGCCCTTGCCCACGGTGCGCTCGACCAGCGCGCGCGCAACGGGCGGCAAATCCAGATCGGCCAAGGTGAGGTTGAGGGCGGCCACGAAGTCGCCCAGCGTGTCGACCATCGTGCCATCGAGATCGACGATGGCCGCCTGCCAGGGATCGTGCGCCATGGCCCGCGCCCGCTTCAGGCGGCCAGCGCCGCGCGCATCTGCTCGATGACCGCGCGGTAGTCGGGCTTGCCAAAGATGGCACTGCCCGCCACAAAGGTGTCGGCACCAGCGTCGGCCACGCGGCGGATGTTGTCGACCTTGATGCCGCCGTCCACCTCCAACCGAATGTCGCGGCCCGAGGCCTCGATGCGCCGACGCGCCTGCTCCACCTTGCGCAAGGCCGAGTCGATGAACCCCTGGCCACCAAAGCCCGGGTTGACGCTCATGATGAGGATGAGGTCGATGTCGTCGATCAGCCAGTCCAGCACATCCAGCGGCTCGGCGGGGTTGAACACCACGCCGGCTTGCACACCCTGGGCCTTGATCGCCTGCACGCTGCGGTGCGCGTGCGTGCTGGCATCTGGGTGGAAGCTGATGAGGCTCGCGCCCGCCTCGGCAAACGCGGCCGCCAGCGCATCGACCGGCTCGACCATCAGGTGCACGTCGATGGGCACAGGCTGACCACTGGCCGTGACGGCGTGGGGCTTGAGGGCCTGGCACACCATCGGACCAAAGGTCAGGTTGGGCACATAGTGGTTGTCCATCACATCGAAGTGGACCCAGTCGGCACCTGCGGCGATGACGCTTTTCACCTCGTCGCCCAAGCGGGCAAAGTCGGCGGACAGGATGGACGGGGCGATGCGGTAGGTCGGGCGTGTGCTCATGACCACGATTATCGGGCCGCGCGCAAGGACTTGCGACTTGGGCACAATCCGCCCATGCCGACCTACCAGTTCAAAGTCGAGGTGCGCCCGCAGTACCTGCCCGAACAGTCCGACCCGGACGAAGACCTGTTCGTGTTTGCCTACACCATCGTCATCACCAACACGGGCGACATCACGGCGCAACTGATTTCGCGCACCTGGAACATCAACGACGCCAACGGCCTGCACGAAAAAGTGCGCGGCCTGGGCGTGGTCGGTCACCAGCCCTTGCTCAAACCCGGTCAGGCCTTTGAGTACACCAGCGGCACCCGGCTGCGCACGCCCACCGGCACCATGCACGGCAGCTTTTTCTGCGTCGCCGAAGACGGTGAAAAGTTCGATGTCGACATCCCGCTGTTCGTGCTCGACGCCCTGAGCGATGGCGCGGCGCGCCGTCTGCATTGAGCGCGGTCATGGGCGAGTTCGAGCTGATCGAACGCTTCTTCAAGCGGCCCGCGCGCCGCGCAGCGCTCGGCGTGGGTGACGACTGCGCCCTGTGGCAACCCGCACCCGGCATGCAACTGGCCATCTCCAGCGACATGCTGGTCGAGGGCCGACATTTCCTCAGCACCGTCGATCCGGCGCGGCTCGGACACAAGGCCCTGGCTGTCAACCTGAGCGACCTGGCCGCCTGCGGCGCGCAGCCGCTGGCCTTCACCCTGGCGCTGGCACTGCCGCGCGCTGACGAGGCGTGGCTCGGCGCGTTTGCGCAGGGCCTGCTGCAACTGGCCGACGCCCACGGCTGTGAACTCATCGGCGGCGACACCACGCAGGGGCCGCTCAACATCTGCATCACCGTCTTTGGCGAAGTGCCACCGGGCGACGCCTTGCTGCGCAGCAACGCCCAGCCCGGCGACGACATCTACGTCAGCGGCACCCTGGGCGATGCACGACTCGCGCTGGACGTGTTTCGCGGCACGCAGTCGCTCGACAGCGACGCTTTTGCACAGGCCCGCGCGCGACTCGAACAACCCACGCCCCGGGTGGCGCTGGGCGTGGCCCTGCGCGCCATTGCCGACGCGGCCATCGACCTCAGCGATGGGCTGCTGGGCGATCTGGGCCACATCCTGCAACGCTCCAATGTGGGCGCGCAGATCGACACGCACTGGATTCAGACGCCGACCTTGTTCCACGAGCAGCCGGCGGGCGTGTCACCGTTGCTGAGCCATCTGCCGTTGACCCGTCGCCTGGACCTCGCCCTGGCCGGGGGCGACGACTACGAGCTGTGCTTCACCGCGCCGGTGGAGCAGCGCGAACTGGTGCACGCCGCCGCCTGGGAAACCGACACGCCCATCTGTCGCATTGGCCGCATCACCGCCGAGCCGGGGCTGCGCGTGCTCGACGCGCAAGGCCAAGCCATCACCCGCCGCTTCGCCGCGTTCGATCACTTCGCCTGAGCGTCAACGCATCGAGTGCAAACCGATCAGGTTGCCCTCGGTGTCGCTCACCAGCGCGATGAAGCCGTAAGGCCCGATGGCAAATTTCGGGCGACAGATCTGCCCACCGCTGGCCGCTGCGCGCGCCGCCGTGTCGGCGCAATCCTCGCAACTGAAATACACCAGCGTGCCGCCGCCACCGGGACCGACGCCTGCCATGCGCACCAGAGCACCACTGGCCCCGCCCGCATCAGGGCTGCCAGGAAACGCCCACAGCTCCACATCCAGACCCGAGCCTTCCAGCGGCGTCAGCGTCACGCTGAGCGTCTGCTCGTAAAAGTGCCGCGCACGCGGCATGTCGTTCACATAGAGTTCAAACCAACCGACGGGATTGCGCATGACGATCTCCTCAAAAGGAAAGCATCATGGCGAAAACCGATCCACAGCGGCTGCCTGAACCCAGGCAAAAACGGTCAAGCGTTCCGTCACACACGCTGGGTCAATCAAACTGCGCTAAGGGTGGTGCGCGATGCGCGGCGTGGCTGCGCTGCTGTTGCGTCAAGCCACCGTAGCCCCACCCGTCCGCAGGAACCTCCAGCACGCTGACGTAGCAGACCGGATGCAGCGCAGGCTCGGAAAAGTGGGCCTGCAAAACCCCATAGGCCTGTTGCACAAACCGCTGCTTCTCGTCTTGTGTGTTCGTCCCGTGTGTGACCTGGATGTCGAGCTGCGCCCGCACGGACGCCCCGGACTCGCCCCCAACCCACCACCGCGAGGCAGGAATCAACTCCAACACGCAGGCCGTCACCTCCTCCCGCTTGTTCAAGATGCGGGCCCCAAGTTGCGACAGTTGCTGCATCAACGATTGGGCTTGTTCATCCGACACCGTGGCTGTGGTCTTCAAAGTCAGAATGGGCATCATTGCTCTCCTTCAGTCGGTGGTGATCGGCTCGCACCCGCGCCGATGCTTTTGATGACGTTGCAAGGCCCGCTCCAGGCGCACCAGACTGCGCCCGCTGAGTTGCACCTCGAATCGGGGAATGTTCCACATGGCTTTCTCCTGTTGTGATCCAGGCCTCGAACTCTAGGGATGGGGCAGCCACAGCGAAACACCACGCCGCGCAAATCGGTGTTGCATGCTGTGCAACACCACCTTTCGGGGGTGATTCGGTAGCATTGCCCCATGCTGGACCTGAGCCTGACCGACCTGTTGCTGTTCGAGCGCATCGCGACGCTGGGCAAGCTGTCGGCGGTCGCACAAGAGCGCAATGTGCCGGTGAGCCAGGTGTCTCGCGGACTGCAACGCATCGAGGCGGCGTGCCGGGCTCAACTGGTTCGGCGCAGCACCCAGGGGCTATCGCTGACCGATGAAGGCGAAGCGCTGCTGGGCTATGCGCGCCGAACCCTCGACGAGGCACAGGCGTTGGATGCGCAACTGCATCCCACCCACGGCCAGCCCAGTGGCCGCGTGCGCGTCAGCATGAGCCCAGTCATCGCGCAATACCTGATGGTGGACACCCTTGCCGCCCTCGAACGCAAACATCCGTTGATCGAATTGGATTTCCGTGTCGATGACGCGCTGGTTGACATGGCCCGCGACGGCATTGACATCGCCATCCGAACAGGAGAGCCGCAAACCGAGGCGCTCATCATTCGCCCCTTGGGGGTCTTGCATCGCCGCCTCTACGCCAGTCCGCAATACCTGGAACGGCATGGTGTGCCGCGTGACATCGCCGACCTGCACCAGCATCGCTTCATCGTCAACAGCCAGCACCCCCACCTCAACCAATGGCCGCTGGGCGATGCGGACAGCTTCACCGCGCAAGGCCCTTATGCCAGCGACAACACCGCCGTGATTGCGTCGATGGCACTGGCGGGATTGGGTATCGCGCGCATGGTGTCGGTGATCGCCGAGCCATTGGTGCAGCAGCGACGTCTGGTGCCCGTCTTGCCCGATCAATTGCAGGCAGAGCCGACCCGCATCAACGCTTTCATGCTGGCGGGCCGACATCGACTGCCCAAAATCAAGGCTTGTCTGGACCATTGGGCACAATGGTTCGCTTCGAACGGCATCCCTTCCAGCGTCTGAACCATGCTCAACACCCGATTCCTGCTCGCCCACCCCGCCCACCTGATCGCGCTGGGTTTTGGCACCGGCCTGTCCCGTTTCGCGCCGGGCACCGTGGGCACGCTGTGGGCCTGGTTGAGCTTCTCCGTGCTCACACATTGGCTCACGCCGCAGGAGATGGGCGGCCTCATCGCGCTGTCGCTGCTGCTGGGTTGGTGGGCGTGCACGATCACCGCCCAGCACCTGGGCGTGGCCGATCCCGGGTCCATCGTGTGGGACGAGGTGGTGGCATTCTGGCTGGTGCTGTGGCTGGTCACGCCGACGAGCTTCGGCGGGCAACTGGCCGCGTTCCTGTGGTTCCGGTTCTTCGACGCCGCCAAACCGGGCCCCGTGCGCTGGGCCGATGCGCAGTTCAAGGGCTTTGGCTGGCGCGGTGGCTGGGGCATCCTGTTCGACGATCTGGTGGCCGCGTTCGCCACGCTGTTGGTGATTGCCCTCTGGCGCAGCCTGTGACACAGCGGCACGCTGCACGCACCGTCCCATCGCCGGAGCCCGTTCCATGTCGCCTGAAACCGAACTCACCCACGCCCTCGCCCAGGCCCTGATGCAACACGGCTGGATGCTCGCCACCGCCGAGAGTTGCACTGGCGGCCTGATCGCGGCGCGTTGCACCGACCTGGCCGGATCGAGCGACTGGTTCGAGCGCGGCTTTGTCACCTACTCCAACGAGGCCAAGCACGAACTGCTGGGTGTGGACATGGCGCTCATCACCGAACACGGCGCGGTCAGCGAGGCGGTGGCGCAAGCCATGGCACTTGGCGCGTTGCGTCACTCGCAAGCGCAGGTGGCCGTGGCGGTGACCGGCATCGCGGGCCCGACCGGCGGCAGCGCCGACAAGCCCGTGGGCACGGTCTGGTTCGCCTGGGCCTTGCCCAGCGACACCGGCCCCACGCTCGGGGCCGAGACGGCGTGGGTGAAAACCGAATGCCAACGCTTCGACGGCGACCGCGCGGCGGTGCGCGCGGCCACGGTGCACCACGCGCTGGACACGCTGGTGCGCTGGCTCAATCAGCGCGCGACCAGGTCTTGAGCACCGGCACGTCCAAGCGCGCCAAACGGTTGCGCATCGTCAGCACCGCCTTGTCTTTGCTCAGCAGCGTGGCGCGGTGCGCCACCGCGAGGTCGATGAACTTCTGATCGTCCGGGTCCTTGCAGGTGTAGGGGGCCTTGGGCGCGGGCTCGCACAACTGCGCGTGGCGGTCAAAGGCCTGCAACAGCGTCTCGGCCACCAGCGCCTGACGCGCCATGCGCTGCACGATGTGCGGATAGGCCAGCACCCGCGCCAGCTCCTCGCGCATCACGGCGGTGGAGAGCCAACGCACCTGACCCGACGCCAAAGCCTCGCGCAACGCGGGGGTGGCCGGGTCCTGGTACAGCCACAGGTCCAGCACGATGTTGGTGTCGAGCACCACCGCGCTCATGGGCGCATCGAACCCGCGCGCAAATCGAAGCGGAACAAGCGGCACTCGATGGGGCCGTTCCACATCGGCACGCGCCGCGACTCTTTGAAGCGCATGCGCGAGGGCAGCTTCAGGTCCGGCGTGAGCATCCAGGCGGTCCAGCCGGGAAAGTTCTTTTTCCAGTGGCTGGCCAGTTGCACGAAGAAGTCGCCGCCGTCGGCCACCTGGGTTTGTTCACGCGCACCGCGCATCGGTGCCTCGGGGGCACGCAGCACGCGCACGGTGCCGCGCCGCTGCGCGCCGGCCACGCCAGCGGCCTCGATGCGTTCGCCATACGGCGGGTTGACCAGCATCACGCCCGGTGTGTCGGTGGGGGGCATGCGTTGCAAGGCGTCGCCGCCACGCAGTTGCAACGCCTCGGCCACGCCCGCGCGCTGCGCGTTGCGCTGCGCGAAGTCGACCATGCGAAACGCCACGTCGCTGCCAAACACCGGCGCGCGCGGCGCGCACTGCTGGGCGCGCGCCTCTTGCTGCAAACCCTGCCAAACGTGGGCTTGAAACGGCAGCAGGCGCTCGAACCCAAAGCGACGTTGCAAGCCCGGCGCGATGCGGCAGGCGATCTGCGCGGCTTCGATGGCGATGGTGCCGCTGCCGCAGCACGGGTCGTACAGCGGCACGCCTTGCGCCACCAGACCCTCGCCACCGGACTCATCCTGGCTCCAGCCGCAAGCGGCGAGCATGGCGGCGGCCAGCGTCTCTTTCAGGGGCGCGTCGCCCTTGTCCTCGCGCCAGCCGCGCTTGAACAGCGGCTCGCCCGAGGTGTCGATGTACAGCGTCAGCGTGTCGGCAGTGAGGTGGGCGAACACCCGCACGTCCGGGCGTTGCGTGTCCACATCCGGGCGTGTGCCCGTCTTCTCGCGAAAGCGGTCCACCAGCGCATCCTTGATGCGCAGGGCGGCGAAGTTCAGGCTTTTGAGCGGGCTGTGCTGCGCCGTGAGGTCAATCTTGAAGCGCTGCTTCGGCGTGAACCAACTCTCCCACGCCACGTCGTGCGTGGCGGTGTAGAGGTCTTGCTCCTGCGCGTAGCGGCTCTGGCGCAGTTGCACCAGCACGCGCTGGGCCAGGCGGCTGTGCAGGTTCAGGCGCAGCGCATCGCGCCAACTCGCGCGCAAGGTGACGCCCGCACGGTGCGCACGCGCGTCGAGCGCATCGGCCCCGAGCAAGGTGCGCACCTCGGCCAGCAGCCACGGTTCGACGCCGGCCGCGCACGGCAAAAACAAGGACAGGTTGTGCATGGGTGAAGTCCGTCAGAGCGCCTTGCGCAAGTGGGTGGGCGCAATGCGCAGGGCCTCGCGGTACTTGGCCACGGTGCGCCGCGCGCACTCGATGCCCTGCTCTTTGAGCATCTCGGAGATCTGGTTGTCCGACAGCGGCTTCTTGGCGTCTTCGCTGGCCACAAACTGTTTGATGAGGGCGCGCACCGCCGTGCTGGAGGCGCTGTTGCCGCTGTCCGTCTCCAGGCCCGAGCCGAAGAAGTACTTCAGCTCGAAGGTGCCGAACGGCGTGTTCATGTACTTGTTGGTGGTGACGCGGCTGATGGTGGACTCGTGCAGGCCCAGCTCCTCGGCGATCTCGCGCAACACCATCGGGCGCATGGCCAGCTCGCCGTGTTGGAGGAAGTTCTTTTGCCGCTCGGCGATGGCATTGCTCACGCGCAGAATCGTCTCGAAGCGCTGCTGGATGTTCTTGATGAACCAGCGCGCCTCTTGCAGGCGCTGCTGCAAACCCTGGTGCGCCTCGCCCTTGCCGCCGCGCAAGGCGTTGGCGTAGATGTCGTGCACGCGCAGGCGCGGCATCACATCCGGGTTCAGCATGACGCGGAACTTGCCCGACTTGCCGCTGCGCGTGACGATGACATCGGGCACCACCACATGGCGCTCGACATCGGCAAAACGCCGCCCGGGTTTGGGCTCCAGCCGGGCGATGGCGGCGATGGCGGCTTTGACCAGCGCTTCGCTGTCGCCGCTGGCCGCCGCGAGTTTTTTCACGTCGCGCTTGGCCAGCAACTCCAGCGGCTGCTGGCACAGCCGCAAGGCCACGTCGCGCACCGCGCTCGCCGCATCACCCTGCGGTTGCAAGGCCTTGAGTTGCAGGCTCAGGCACTCGGCCAAATGCCGCGCGCCCACGCCCGTGGGCTCCAGGCTTTGCAGCAGGTGCAGCGCCACGGTGAAGCGGTGCTCCAGTTCTTCGATCTGCTCCAGGTCGTCGCCGGCCAGGCCCTCGGCCAAATCGCGCAAGCTGTCTTCCAGGTAGCCGTCGTCGTTGAGGTTCTCGATCAGAAAGCGCAAGGCCGCGCGGTCGGTGTCGTCGAGTCGCAAGGCCAGGGCCTGACGGTGCAGGAAGTCGGTCAGCGATTCTTGCGAGCGCGCCAGCTCGGTGGCGTCGGTGCTCTCGTCGTCGGCGTTGTTGTTGCGCGCCGGTGCATCACCGCCCCACTCGCTGTCGTCGGGTGAGAACTCGACGCTGCCATCGCCCTCCCAGCTTTCGGCCACGCCTTCGACGCTGGGCTCGACCTCGCTGGCCGAGGTGTCGACCGCGACCTCGCTGACGCTGTCGTAGGCCGCCATCTCGCGCGCCGGGTCCACCTCGTCGTCGCGGGCGGGCGCGTCGGCACGGTCCAGGCCGAACTCTTCGCGCGGGGCCTCCTCGAAGTCCTTTTCGAGGAACGGGTTCTCGTCGAGCATTTGCTCGATCTCCTGGTTCAGCTCCAGGGTCGAGAGTTGCAGCAGACGGATGGACTGCTGCAACTGGGGTGTCAGGGCCAGGTGCTGAGAAACGCGTAATGACAGACCTTGCTTCATGGCGATGACACGCTCACATTCGGAAGTGTTCGCCGAGGTAGACGCGGCGCACGTCCGCGTTCTCGATGATCTCGGCGGGCGTGCCCTGCGCCAGCACGCGGCCCTCGCTGATGATGCAGGCGTGGTCACAGATGCCCAGCGTCTCGCGCACGTTGTGGTCGGTGATGAGCACGCCAATGCCCCGGGCCTTCAGAAAACTGATGATGCGTTGGATCTCGATCACCGCAATCGGGTCGATGCCGGCGAACGGCTCGTCGAGCAGGATGAAACGCGGCTGCGTGGCCAGCGCGCGCGCGATCTCGACGCGGCGGCGCTCACCGCCGGACAGCGCGGGCGCGGGCGAAGCGCGCAGGTGCTCGACGCGCAACTCCTGCAACAAGGCGGTGAGCCGCTGCTCGATGGCCTCGCGGCCCAGGGCTCGGCCCTGTTCGTCGCGTTGCAGCTCCAGCACAGCGCGCACGTTGTCCTCGACCGTGAGCTTGCGAAAGATCGACGCTTCCTGCGGCAGGTAACTCAGCCCCAGGCGCGAGCGGCGGTGAATGGGCAGGTGGGTGATGGGTTCGCCGTCGATGGTGATGCTGCCGGCGTCGGCGCGCACCAGGCCCACGATCATGTAAAACGACGTCGTCTTGCCCGCGCCATTGGGACCGAGCAAGCCCACCACCTCGCCTTTTTTCACCGACAGCGACACGTCGTGCACCACGGTGCGGCTGCCATAGGCTTTCTTCAGGTGGCGCGCCTCCAACTGGCTGGGCGTGGTGTCGAGGATGGCGCTCATGGGCGACGGCTCCCGGTGGGATCGGGGGTTTTGTCCTTGGGCACCAGGGTGGCGCGCACGCGCCCGCCGCTGCTGGTGGTGCCCGGACGCTGGCCGTCGATGGTGAACACGTCGGTCAGGTTCTCGTACACGATGCGCTGGCCGTTCATCTGGTCGGCCAGCACCGCGCCGCGAAAGCGCCGCACCTCGGCTTGGTCGAGGATGGTGACGCGGTCGAGCTGGCCGTCGTATTCGATGCGCTGGCCCTCGGCCTCGATGTACTCGTTCACGCCTTCGCGCTTTTGTCGAAAGAAAGCGCGCCGCCCAGCCTCGGGCAGCACCAGGCCTTGCTGATAGCCTTGCTCGTCTTCACGGATTTCGATGCGCCCACCGCGCAACACCAGCGTACCCTTGGTGAGCACGGCCCGCCCGGTGAAGACGCTGACCTGCTTGAGGTCGTCGTGCACCAGGGTGTCGGCTTCGATGTGGGTGGGTTTGTCGCGGTCGGCTCGCTCGGCCATGGCTGCCAGGGGCATGGCGGTCAGCAGGACACTGAGCGAAAGGGCGACGGGTTTCAAGGCACGGAACTTGCTGTTTTAGTTGCCGCGCATTCTAACCACGCCCCCTTGGGGCTGGCACATTTTTTGTTAGCGGATCCGGCGCGCTTCGCCGATGAGGTAGTCCGCCACTTGCAGCGCGCGCTCCATCGAGCCGGTCAGCGCGCCGTCGGTGTAGAAGCGCCCAGCCACGCCCAGCGAAGGCACGCCCTGCACCTTGAAGGCCTCTTGCAACTGCGTGGCACGACGGGCCTTGGTGGCGACGCCAAAGCTGTTGAAGGTCTCGGTGAACTTCTGCGCTGGCAGGCCGTGCTTGTCGGCCCAAGCCGACAGCGCCGCCAAGGTGTTGAGCGGCTGACGCTCGACGTGGATGGCGTGAAAGAGCTTGCCATGCAGCGCCTCGATCTGCCCCAGCGCCTCGAACACGTAGTAGGTGCGTTGCTGGGCCTCGAAATCGTCGCGGAAGCGCACGGGCACGCGGCGCACCACCACGTCCTTGGGCGCGGCCTTGAGCCACTGCGCAAAGCGCGGCTCGAAGGCGTTGCAGTGCGGGCAGCTGTACCAGAAGAACTCGATCACTTCGATCTTGCCCTCGCCCACCTCGGTGGGCACGCGCTTGTCCAGCGTGACGTACTCGACGCCCTCGTCCGGCTTTTTGATCTGGGCTTGCGCCAGCAAGGGCAGGACCGCCACGCCCAGCAGGGCGGTTGAAAAATCACGTCGTTGCATGGTCATCCTCCGTTGGGCTCAGCGTTGCACACGCACCATCGCCGAATCGATGCGGGCGTCTTCCAGGCGATCGCGCACGCGCTCGGCTTCGACCTTGGTGTTGAGCGGGCCCACGCGCACACGGTGCACCACGCGCCCGCCTTGCTCGCGCTCGCTGATCTTGGCTTCCAGACCGATCATGCCTAAGCGCGCGCGCTGGGCCTCGGCCTCGTCGGTGGTGCGATAGGCACCGGCTTGCACGTAGTAAATGAAGGGATCGCTGGCATCGGGCTTGCTGTCCGTCTTGCCGTCGGCCTTGGGCTTGCCCTCGCTGGCCCGCGCCAAGTCGCCGATGGGGTCCGTGCTCTTGGGATCGACCTTGGTGGCGGCGTCCTTGGGTTTGGCCTCGCTCTGCGCGGCATCGGCAGGCTCGGCTTTCTCCACCGGGCGCGCCGGATTCTTGCCGTACAGCGGCGCGTTGGGGTCCCAGTCCTTGTTCTTTTGTTCTTCGGCGGCGTCTTGCTCAGCGCTGCGGTTGAGGCCCTTGTTCATGAAGGGCACGGGCACCTTGGTGATGTAGATGGCCACGCCCAGCGCCACCGCCAACCCCACCACCAGACCGACGATGAAGCCCAGCAGCGTGCCGCCGCGCTGGCGTCGCAGCGCCACGGTCGCGGGGGTGGAGGGAGAAGCGGTGCGGTCCATGGGGAACTCCTGCGGATTTACATCTGGGTCGGCGCGCTCACGCCGAGCACGGCCAAGCCGTTGGCAATGACCTGCGCGGTGGCGGCAATGAGGGCCAGCCGCGCCAGCCGTTCCCGCCGGTCATCGACCAGGATGCGTTCGGCATCGTAGTAGCTGTGGTACGCCGCTGCCAGATCGCGCAGGTAAAACGTCACGTCGTGTGGGGCGAAGTCGCTCGCTGCGGCGCTCAGCATGGTCGGGTACTTGGCCAGTTGCAGCATCAGCGCCTGCGCGGGTTCGCTGGTCAGCGGCGACAGGTCGACCGACGTCAAATCGGCGATCTGGCCGCCGTCTTGCTGCCCCCAGGCGCGCAACACCGAGTGGATGCGCGCGTGCGCGTACTGCACGTAGTAGACGGGGTTGTCGTTGTTTTGCGCCACCGCCAGATCGACGTCGAAGGTGTATTCGGTGTCCGGCTTGCGGCTGAGCAGGAAAAAGCGCACCGCGTCCTTGCTGGTCCAGTCGATCAAATCGCGCAGCGTGACGTAGCTGCCGGCGCGCTTGCTGATCTTGACCTCTTCGCCGCCGCGCATGACGCGCACCATGGTGTGCAGCACATAGTCCGGGTAGCCCTCGGGGATGCCCACACCCGCCGCCTGCAAGCCAGCGCGCACGCGCGCGATGGTGCCGTGGTGGTCGCTGCCCTGGATGTTGACGACCTTGCTGAAGCCGCGCTCCCACTTGGTGATGTGATAGGCCACATCGGGCACGAAGTAGGTGTAGGTGCCGTCGGACTTGCGCATCACGCGGTCCTTGTCGTCGCCGTAGTCGGTGGACTTGAGCCACAGCGCGCCGTCTTGCTCGTAGGTCTTGCCGGCGTCGCGGATGCGTTGCACCGTGGACTCGACGCGGCCGTCGGTGTACAGGCTCGACTCCAGGTAGTACTGGTCGAACTGGACCTCAAACGCTTGCAGGTCGAGGTCTTGCTCGTGGCGCAAGTAGGCCACCGCGAACTGGCGAATGCCGTCGAGGTCGTGCACGTCGCCACTGGCGGTGAAGCTGCGGTCGTCGGCCTGCACCGTCTCGCGGCGCAAAAACGCTTGCGCGATGTCGGCGATGTACTCGCCGTTGTAGGCCGCTTCGGGCCACTGCGCGTCGCCTGGCTTGACGCCTTGCGCGCGACACTGCACCGAGTTGGCCAAGGTGCTGATCTGCACGCCGGCGTCGTTGTAATAAAACTCGCGGTGCACCGCCCAGCCTTGCGTGGCCAGCAGGTGGCAGATGGCGTCGCCCAGCGCGGCCTGACGGCCATGGCCCACATGCAGCGGGCCCGTCGGGTTGGCGGACACGAACTCGACCAGCACGCGCTGGCCGTTCTGGCCCTGATGCCCAAAGCACGCGCCGGCGGCCAACACCTCGCGCACGATCTGCTGCTTGGCGCTGGGCTTCAAGCGCAGGTTGATGAAGCCGGGACCGGCGATTTCGATGTCTTGCACCCACTGCTGATAAGCGGGCGCGGCTTGCAGCGCATCGCGCAATTGCTCGCCGAGCTGGCGCGGGTTGAGCTTGAGGGGCTTGGCCAGTTGCATGGCCGCGGTGATGGCGTAGTCGCCATGGGCGGCGACCTTGGGCGACTCGAACGCGGCGCGTGCGCCAGCACCCGGCGACAGCGACTCCAGCGCCTGGGCCAGTGCGGCCAGCAGTTCTTGTTTGACTTGAAGCATGGGGCGCGATTTTACGGGCCGGGTTTTTTGGCATGATGTAGCCCATGCACCCCAACGCCCCGTCCCCTGGCCCCGACCGTTTCCAGTACACGCCCACCCTGTCGTGCGTGATGCCGGCCTACAACGAGGCCGACAACCTGGCCAGCGTGGTGCCGCAGGTGCTGCAGGCCTTGCAGGCGCTGGGCACGCCAGTCGAGATCGTGCTGGTCAACGACGGCAGCCGCGACGACACCGCGTCGGTGATGCGCGAGCTGTGCGCGGCCCACCCCGAGGTGGTGGCGCTGAACCTGTCGCGCAACTTTGGCAAGGAATCCGCGCTGATGGCGGGCATCGACGCCGCGCGCGGCGAAGTGGTGGTGCTGATGGACGCCGACGGCCAGCACCCCGTGGCCCTGGTGGCGCAGATGCTGCAACACTGGCGCAGCGGGGCCGACGTGGTTTATGCCATCCGCCGCACGCGCGACGATCAAAGCGCGCTGCATGCGGGGCTGACGCGGCTGTTTTACCGACTGGTCAATCTGGGCAACCGGGTGCCCATTCCCGCGCACGCGGGCGACTTCCGGCTCATGGACCGCCGCGTGGTCGAGGCGCTCAAGGCCCTGCCCGAGCGCAACCGCTTCATGAAAGGGCTGTATGCCTGGGTCGGCTTCGCCAGCGTCGCCATCGACTACGAGCCGCTGCCCCGGCGCGCGGGCGTCAGCCACTTTGGGCTGTTGGGCTCGCTGCGCCTGGCCTTCACCGGCATGCTGGCCTTCTCGATCGCGCCGCTGCGTCTGCTGACCTTGGTGGGTTTGCTGCTGGCGGTGCTGGCCCTGGGCTACGGGGCCTGGGTGGTGGCCGAGTATTTCTTCTGGGGCATCAACGTGCCAGGCTACGCCACGCTGGTGGTGGGTCTGATGTTCTTCAGCGGCATCCAGTTGCTGTCGCTGGGGGTGCTGGCCGAATACGTGGGCCGCATCTACGAAGAGGTCAAGCAGCGCCCGATGTACCTGATCAGCCAGCGCTGGGGCGTGGGCCTGGCGCACCCGCCCGTGCGTGCGGTGGCCGTGGCCGAAACGCCCGAGGACACGGGCGTGGCCGTCTGAGCACAGCCCGCATCGCATGCGCACCGGTTTTTGGTTCATCGTCGTCGGCGCGAGCGCCGCGCTCACGCACTTGCTGGTGTTCGCGCTGGTGCAAGACGCGCTGTGGCCCGAAGTGGCCAACGCACTGGGCTTTGTCGTCGCCTTCTTCGTCAGTTTCTTCGGCCATCGCCGCCTGAGCTTTGCCGACAGCGACGCGCCCCTGTGGCAAAGCCTGCGCCGCTTCGCCGTCACCGCGCTGGCGGGCTTCGCCACCAACGAAGGGCTGTTCGTGCTCTTGTTGCGGGGCGTGGGCTGGCCGGCTTGGCTGGCCCTGGTGAGCGCCCTGGTGCTGGCCGCGCTGCAAACCTTTGTGTTGAGCCGGTTCTGGGCGTTCCGTCTGGCGGCTCAGCGGCGCTGATCCGCGCTGCGGTAGAGCCGCCAGCGCCCGGACTCGGCCAGGGCTTGCCAGCGCGCCAGGTCGGGGATGCGGGGCACGCTGCCGCGTTCGACCACCAGCCACACGCCCGGCCGATCGACCAAGCCGTCCAGGTGCGCGTAGGGCACGAGCACGCGCGCGGCCTCGGTGTCAAACGCCGTGCCGTCGAGCAGTTCCCGGTGCCAGGTGTCGCCGGCCTCGCGGCGCTCGCGTTCCCAGTCTTGCACCACGAACATCGGCTGCTGCAACTGCGCGAGGAAAGGCAGGTCATACGGGTACTCGCCGCCACCGACCACCACCACCTGCGCAGCCGTCCGGGCCTCGGGCGCCGCGTTGGCGATGGATTGACGCAAGGCGTGGGCCACACCCGCGCTGCTGTTGCCCACGCTCACGCGGCTGAGCAAGACCTGCGCCGTTACCGTCAACGCCACACTGCCCGCCACCAACACCGCCAGCAGCGGCGCGGCCCAACGGCGGGGGGCGCAGTGCGTCTGCCAGGCGTGCGCCGCGAGCAAGGCCAGCGGCGGCATCACGGGCAAGGCGTAGCCAATGAGCTTGGAGTTGGGGATGGAGAAAAAGCCCAGGATGGCCACGACCCAGATCCAGCACAGGCTGATCCACGGCGCAGAAGTCGGCGTCGTCTCGGCCACATGGCGTTGCGTCCACGCGCGCCGCAGTTGCGCCGCGCCGCCGCCCAAGGCGATGAGCGCCCAGGGGAACATCAACACCGCGATGGCAACAAGGTAGAACCACACGGGCTGCGCGTTGTTGAAGGTGGTGGCACCAAAGCGGCCAAACTGCTGCGTGCCAAACAGATAGGCCAACATGCCCGGCGTGGCGCGCTCGGCCAACACAAACCAAGGCACGGCGATGACCGCGAACCAAGCCACGCCGCTGAACCAGGGCAGCTGCGCCACCTTGCGCCACTGTCGTGTCCAGGTGATCCACACGAACAGCACCAGGCCGGGCAGCACCAGACCGATCAAGCCCTTGCTGAGCACGCCCAACGCGCAGGCCACAAAACCCGCGCGGGCCCAGCCCGCATGCACGGACCCCGGGTGCAGCAGCGCGCGCGCGAAGCACCAGATGGCGATACCGATCCAGGTCGCCACCATCGTGTCGTGGTTGACGTATTGGCCGCCGATCAAAAACGCCGCGCTCGCGCCCAGCATCCAGACGGCGCGCCGCGCCACCGTTTCGCCCGCCCAGTGCCGCGCGCACAGCCACAGCAGGGCCCACATCAGCACCGCATGCGCAGCGATGACCAGCCGCGCCGTCCAGGGCGATGCGCCCAACACGGCAAACACGCTGGCCTCCAGCCAATACAGCAGCGGCGGCTTGTGAAAAAACGGAATGCCGTTGAGCCGTTGCACCAGCCAGTCGCCACTGACCAGCATCCAGCGCCCGACCTCGGCATAGCGGCCCTCATCCGGCGTGGCCAACGGACGCCAGGCCATCAACACCAGCAGCAAGGCGGGCAGCAGCCAGGGGGCCAGGCGTTGCCAGCGCGGCGCGGTCTTTGGGATAGAGGGATCGGCGTGGGTCGTCATGTCGGCTGCGGATTGTCGGTGCAGTCCGCCGTCGCAGGGCCCCGGCGCAAACACACGCCTGCTTCGCGCAGCGCCTTGGCAAACGCGTCGCTGCGCAGATGTGCCCACTCGCGCACCCGCGCCGCACCGATCGCGTCGTCCGCTGGCGCGTGCGTGGCCGGGTGGCACATCAGCAAGCCCGGACCTTGCGCCAGCCAACGCGCCATGTGGCGCTCATACACGCCCTCACGGGCGTCGAAGTCGTAGGCGCCACGCAGCGGGCTGCACTGCGGCCAATCGTGGCGCGCGGTCCAGTCGCGCAGCGCGTTCGCACCCAGGGCCGTGATGATGCGCGCCTTGAGGCCCGGCTGCGCCACCTGCGAGAGGCGCAACCACGGGCGCACGGCGGCGTGACCGTAGCGGCGCTGCAAGACCTCGACCAACACCTCGCGGATGCCCGCGAACTGCTGCACATGCTGGTGCCCATCCACATGGTCGGGCGCGGCCTGCCAGTGCTGCTCGAACGCGTCGAGCTGGCGTTCGATGACCACGCGCACCGCCTCGCGCTCGGGCGCGGTGATGGGCCACACCGCGTGCCACAGGGCGCGGCGCATCTGCGTCGTCAGCGAGGTGCCGTGGCCGGCGGCCAGGGCGAAGTCGCTGGTCCAGTCCAGGTGCAAGCCCACATCGACCTGACCGCGCAGCTCGCGCAGGGGCGCGGCATCGTCGGCCCAGCGCGGCGACAAGACCATGGCGCTGGTGGCGCTCAGACGCGCGGCGCGCGCCAAGTCCAGCACCGCTTCGGTCACGCCCGCGTGCAGCGCGTAGTCGTCGGCGCACAGCACCAAGCCGCGTGTGGCGGTCAACGCTTGTGCCGTTGCGTCGCTCGGACGTGACACGGCAACGTCGGGTTGCGCCAGCGTCACGCCGCGCTCCAGTACGCCGGGCGGCTGTAGTGGTGTTTGATGAAGTCGATCCACAAGCGCAGCCGCAGCGGCAAATGCTTGCGCTGCGGGAACACGGCGTAGATGCCATTGGGCGGCGCGGCGAAGGTTTCGAGCAAGGGCACCAACTCGCCCCGACGCACCTCGGCCTCGACCTCCCAGGTGCTGCGCCAGGCAATGCCCAGGCCCGCCAGACACCATTGGTGCAGCACTTGGCCATCCGAGCAATCCATCGGTCCGGTCGGGCGCAGGTGGATCACCTTGTGCCCGCCGCCTTCGGTGGGCACGCGAAACGCCCAGCCGCGCGTCTGCGACGCGTCGCTCGACAGCGTGAGGCAGCGAAAGCGCATCAACTCCTGCGGCGTTTGCGGCGTGCCGTGGCGTTGCAGGAACTCGGGCGTGGCCACGCACAGACGCCGGTTGTCGGCCATGCGCACGCTCACCAGCGACGAGTCGGGCAAGTCGCCCACGCGCACCGCGCAGTCAAAGCCCTCACCCGCCAGATCGACCACGCGGTCGCTCAGGTTGAGTGAGAGCGTGACCTCGGGGTTCTCGGCCAGGAACTTGGGCACCAGCGGCGCGACGTGTCGGCGTCCAAAGCCAGCTGGGGCGGTGATGCGCAAATGGCCACTGGCCTTGACGCCGCCGGCGCTAACGCTGGCCTCGGCATTGGCGACATCGGCCAGCAAGCGCTGGCAGTCCTCCAGAAACGCCGCCCCTTCGTGCGTGAGCGTGATGCGCCGCGTGGTGCGCACCAGCAGCTTGACGCCCAGATGCGCCTCCAGGCTGTCGAGGCGACGCCCGATGATGGCTGGCGCCACCCCCTCGGCCTTGGCCGCAGCGGTCAGGCTGCCCTTGACGGCCACCGAGACGAAAGACTCAAAGGCTTTGAGTTTGTCCATGGCGGGGGATTATCCCTTGCGGGTCTTTGAGCGCCGAGGAACGGTGGGTGCCCCCGAAGACCTAAACTTCCGTCATGACTGAACTATCTTCTTCCCCCTCGTGGTGGTCGCGCTTTGAGGCGCGTTTGGCTTATCTGTTGCCGGCATGGTTTGTGGTGGTGATGGGCTGGTGTGGTCTGGCGCAGGCTTGGCTGCGGGCCGAGCCCTTGCTGGACGAATGGGCGCTGGGCATCGGTCTGGTGGCCGCCGGTTTTGCGCTGCTGGTGTTCGTGCTGCTGGGCGTGGCCTGCGTGCTGCGCTTGCAGGCGCATCCGGACGCGGTGCATGCCGATTTGCTGCACCCGGTGCGCCATGCGTTCATGGCCAGCCTGCCGATCTCGATGATCTTGCTGGCCTCGTTGGGCGTGGCCTTGTTTGGCGGCACGGACCGCTGGCTCGACGGCGTGCTCACCGTGGTCTGGATGCTGGGCTCGGTGCTGGAGCTGTGGGCCACCTGGTGGGTGCTGGCGCGCTGGCTGCGCCCGAAAGAGCAAGGCGGCTGGCTGTGGCCGCACGTGACGCCCGTGTTGTTCATCCCGGTGGTGGGCAATGTGCTGGCCCCGCTGGCCGGGCCGCAACTGGGCCTGGGCGCGTGGGCCACGGCGCAGTTCGGCATCGGTCTGTTTTTGTGGCCGCTGCTGCTGGTGCTGTTCGTGGTGCGCATGGTCGAGGCCGGCCCGCTGCCCCCGCGCATGACGCCCACCGTGTTCGTGGCCCTGGCGCCGCCGTCGGTGGTGGGCCTGAGCCTGATGGCGCTCGACGCCCCCAGCGGTGCGGTCTGGGCCGCCTGGGGCATCGCGCTGTTCTTCTTCGGCTGGGCCCTGACGCAGGTGCAGGCCATCCGTGAGTTGCCCTTTGGCATGCCGCATTGGGGCATGAGTTTTCCGTGCGCCGCGTTCTCGGCCCTGACCCTGCGCCTGGCGCAAACGCCACAGGGAAGCTGGTTGCACACACCAGCGCTGTGGCTGCTGGGCGCGACCTCGCTGCTGATTGTGTGGCTGAGCCTCAACACCTGGCGCGGCCTCATGAACGGCACGCTGCTGGTGCCGGAGAAGTGATTACTGCACGTTTTGTCACGACTGCCACGCGTCACCCGTCAGAATGGGTGAGCGCATCGCCCTTTACCATTGCGGTTTGAACCGAATCCCGTTGTCGTTTTCTGCTGAAAGAGTTTTGCCATGACCACCTCTCGCACCCCCGTCCACAGCCTGCAAGTGGCGACCGAACTGCACCGATTCATCGAGCAAGAAGTGCTGCCGGGCACCGGCGTGGCCAGCGCCGCCTTCTGGCGCGGTTTCGATGCCATCGTGCAAGACCTCGCACCCAAGAACATCGCCTTGCTGGCCGAGCGCGATCGCCTGCAAGCCGAGCTTGACGCTTGGCACACGCGCAACCCCGGCCCGATCAAAAAGATGAAGGCCTATCGCCAGTTCCTGGAAAAGATCGGCTACCTCGTGCCGCCGCCCAAGAAGGCCCAGGCCACGACGAAGAACGTGGACGCCGAGCTGGCGCTGCAAGCCGGCCCGCAACTGGTGGTGCCCATCTTGAACGCGCGCTATGCGCTCAACGCGGCCAACGCGCGTTGGGGCTCGTTGTACGACGCGCTGTATGGCACGGACGCCCTGCCCGAGACCGACGGCTGCGAGCGCGGCAAGGGCTACAACCCCAAACGCGGTGCCAAGGTCATCGAATACGCGCGCTATGTGCTCGACCGCACCGTGCCGCTGAAGAAAGGCTCGCACATCGACTCGACCGGCTATGCCGTGGTCAAGGGCGAGGTCGTGGTGACGCTGAGCAACGGCAAGACCACGAAGCTGGACAAAGCCAAACAGTTCGTCGGCTACCAGGGTGATGCCGCCGCGCCGTCGTCGCTGCTGTTCCAGCACAACGGCCTGCACCTGGATTTGCAGATCAACAAGAAGCACCCCATCGGCGCGACCGATCCGGCAGGCGTGAGCGACCTGGTGGTGGAAGCCGCGCTCTCGACCATCCTCGACCTGGAAGACTCGGTGGCCGCCGTGGACGCCGCCGACAAAGTGCTGGGCTACCGCAACTGGCTGGGCATCGTCCAAGGCACGCTGACCGAAGCCGTGGAGAAAGGTGGCAAGACCTTCACGCGTGGCCTCAACCCAGATCGCGTGTACACGGCACCGAAGGGCAAGGGCGAGGTGCGCCTGCATGGCCGCTCGCTGCTGTTCCTGCGCAATGTGGGCCACTTGATGACCAACCCGGCCATCCTCTACACGGGCAAGGACGGCGTGGTGCGCGAGATCCCCGAGGGCATCATGGACGCGGTGGTGACCACCGCCATCGCGCTGCATGACCTGCAAGGCCACGGCAAGAACGGTATCCGCAACTCGCGCACGGGCAGCGTGTACATCGTCAAGCCCAAGATGCACGGCCCCGCCGAAGTGGCCTTTGCCGCCGAGCTCTTTGGCCGCGTCGAGAAGGTGCTGGGCCTCAAGGACAGCACGGTCAAGCTGGGCATCATGGACGAGGAGCGCCGCACCTCGGTCAACCTCAAGGCCTGCATTGCCGCCGCCGCCAGCCGCGTGGCCTTCATCAACACGGGCTTCCTGGACCGCACGGGCGACGAGATGCACACCGCCATGTTGGCCGGCCCGATGCTGCGCAAGGGCGACATGAAGAGCAGCGCCTGGATCCAGGCCTATGAAAAGAACAACGTGCTGGTGGGCCTGGGTTGCGGTCTGCGCGGCAAGGCGCAAATCGGCAAGGGCATGTGGGCCATGCCCGATCTGATGGCGGCCATGCTGCAACAAAAAATCGGCCACCCCAAGGCCGGTGCCAACACCGCGTGGGTACCGAGCCCCACCGCCGCCACGCTGCACGCGATGCACTACCACCAGGTCAAGGTGGTCGAGGTGCAAAAGCAGTTGGAGAAGGTCAACGCCGACAAGCAGCGCGACGCCATCCTGGCCGACTTGCTGCAAGTGCCAGTGGTCGCCAAACCCAACTGGAGCGACGCCGACAAGCAGCAGGAGCTGGACAACAACGTGCAAGGCATCCTGGGTTATGTGGTGCGCTGGGTCGATCAAGGCGTGGGCTGCTCCAAGGTGCCCGACATCCACAACGTCGGCCTGATGGAAGACCGCGCCACGCTGCGCATCAGCAGCCAGCACATCGCCAACTGGCTGCACCACGGCATCGTCACGCCGAAGCAGGTCAAGGACACCTTCAAGCGCATGGCCAAGGTGGTGGACCGACAAAACGCGGGCGACGCGGCCTACCAGAAGATGGCCGGACGCTTCGAGCAATCGGCGGCCTACCAAGCGGCACTGGACCTGGTGTTCAAAGGCAAGGAGCAACCCAGTGGCTACACCGAGCCGCTGCTGCACGCTTGGCGTTTGAAGGTGAAGGCGGGCGCGGCCCACTGATCGCGGTTCTCTCGATCCACAACAACGGCGCCTGCGGGCGCCGTTGTTGTTGGTGCGCCTGTGCTCCAATTGGCTTTCGGAGAAAACCCCATGAACACCTTTGTCTCGACCCTCATCCGTTACGCCCTGCGCACCGTGGCGGGCTTGGTGCTGACCACGCTCGCGCTGGTGGCGGCTTACCTGCTGTTCGCCTACCACTTCGCCTACTCGACGGGCGAGAGCGTGGGCTTTGTGCAGAAGATTTCGCACAAGGGCTGGGTCTGCAAGACCTGGGAGGGCGAGCAGGTGCGCGCCTTGTTTGCCATGCCCGCCGTGCCCGAGAAGTTCTTGTTCACCGTGCGCGATGACCGCGTGGTGGACCAGATCAACACGCTGATCGGCCAGAAGGTGGTGCTCGAATACGAGCAGCACAAAGGTCTGCCCTCGTGCTTTGGCGACACCGAGCACTTCATCACCGGCGTGCGTCTGGCACCGGGCGAGGCCACCCCGGTTGCGCCCGCCCCACCAGCGGCATCGCCCGAAGCCCCCGCGGGCAACCGCGCTCCGTGACGGCCGGCCCATGGACGCCCGCAGTACCGACGCCGCATTCGCGCCCGACCGCTGCCCGCTCTGCGGCGAGCCCAACGGTTGCGCCATGGCCGCCGGCGCATCCGGTTCGCAATCGACCTGCGCCCAGCCCTGCTGGTGCGTGAACGCGCGCTTCTCGCCCGAGTTGCTGGCGCGCGTGCCCGCCGCCGCGCAACGCGTGGCCTGCATCTGTGCGCGCTGCGCAGGAGTACCCCCGCATGCATGACCCGGGCTCGCTCGCGGCCTTGCAGGCGCGCTACGGCACGCGCCACCGCTGGCTGATGTTGATGACGGTGATGATCGGCTCGATGGCGGCCATCATGTCTTCGACCATCATGAATGTGGGCATCCCCGACATGAGCGCGCGCTTTGCCTTGGGACAGGAGCGCGCGCAGTGGGTGAGTTCGGCCTTCATGGTGGCGATGACGGTGTCGATGCTGACCACGCCTTGGCTGCTGGCGCGCTTTGGTTACCGACGCACCTACCTGGGCTGCATGGCCTTGCTCAGTGCCGGGGGTGTGGCCGGCGGTGTGGCACAGGACTTTGCGCTGGTGCTGCTGGCGCGCGTGGCCGAGGGTTTGGCGGCGGGCGTGGTGCAGCCCATTCCCGCCATCATCATCCTGCGTGCTTTTGACACCCAGGAACAAGGCCGCGCCAACAGTTATTTCGGCATGGGCGTGGTGCTGGCACCGGCCATCGGCCCGAGCATCGGCGGCTTGCTGGTGGACTGGTTGGGCTGGCGCTCGCTGTTTTTCATGGTGGTGCCGTTTTGTCTGGCCTCGATCTGGCTGTCGCGCCGCTATGTGCCGACCACCGCGCCGGGTGGCGTGAGTGCAAACCACGGCGCGCCCTCGCTCGATGGTGTGGGCCTGGTGCTGGCCGCCGTGGGCACGCTGGGCCTGCTCAATGGTCTGGTGCATGCGCACAGCGGGGCCTTGTTCTCCGCTGGCTTGTTGCTGGCCCTCGCGGCGGTGTGCGCCGTGGGCTTTCTGGTGTGGCAACGGCATCTGGCGGCCAAGGGCGTGGCCCCGCTGATGGACTTGCGCTTGTTCGCGCACCGACCCTTTGCCATGGGCACGGTGGTGGCGTTCATCTATGGCTCGGCGCTGTTTGGCTCGACCTACCTGATCCCGGTGTACCTGCAGCTCGGGCTCGGGCTGTCGGCCAGCCATGTGGGCACCATCTTGCTGCCCGCCGGTTTGGTGCTGGCGCTGACCATCGCCGTGGTCGGGCGTTACGCCAGCACGCACCCCACGCATTGGCTGGTGGGCGTTGGCCTGCTGTTGCTGTCGGCGTCGTTCGCGCTGATGCTGGTGGTCGGCACCACCACGGCGCTGTGGGTGCTGGTGGCCCTGACCATGCTGGGCCGCATTGGCCTGGGCTTTGTGCTGCCCTCGCTCAACATCGGGGCCATGCGCGCGATGCAGCCGGCGCTGATCCCGCAAGGCGCCAGCGCCATCAACTTCCTGCGCATGCTCGGCGGCGCAGCGGGCGTGAGCCTGTGCGGCATCTTGCTGGAATGGCGACTGGCCGCGCGCGGCGAACACCTGGGCAGCGGCGCGCCCAATGCGCAGCGCCTGGCCGCGTTCGACGATGTGTTTCTCATGCTCGCCATCGTCTGCGCGGTGGCGATGGTGGCGGCGTGGCAGATTCGTCAGCCAGCTGCAGCGTCCAAGACTTAAAGTTCAGCCATGTGCCAACTGCTCGGACTCAACTGCAAGAACCCCACCGACGCGACCTTCAGCTTCACAGGGTTCGCGCAACGCGCTGGTGTGACCGATCACCACGCCGATGGCTGGGGCATCGCATTTTTTGAAGGCGGCGAGAAAGACCGGGGCCTGCGCCACTTCATCGATCACCTGCCCGCCAGCACCTCGCCGGTGGCGGAGTTGATCCGCCGCTACCCGATCAAGAGCCGCAACATCATTGCCCACATCCGCAAGGCGACGCAGGGCGTGGTGTCGCTGGAGAACTGCCACCCCTTCGTGCGTGAGCTGTGGGGCCGCTACTGGGTGTTCGCGCACAACGGCAACCTGGTGGACTACGCGCCGCGTCTGCACGGGGGCTTTCGGCCCGTGGGCCAGACCGACAGCGAGCGCGCGTTTTGCTGGTTGATGCAAGAGCTGGCCAAGTCGCACGCGACCGTGCCCACGGTGGCCGAGCTGACGCTGACGCTGCGCGAGCTGGTGCCGCCGATGGCGCGCCACGGGGTGTTCAACTTTTTGCTCTCCAACGGCGAGGCGTTGTGGACGCATGCGTCGACGAACCTGTGTTACGTGGAGCGCAAGCACCCGTTCTCGACGGCCACGCTGTCAGATCAGGACGTGAGCATCGACTTCGCCCACTACGCCCAACCGGATGATCGCGTGGCGGTGGTGGTGACGGCACCGCTGACGACCAACGAGGTGTGGACGCCGTTCACGCCGGGGGAGTTGGGGGTGTTTGTCGATGGGACGCGGGTTGGGTGACGGTTGCGCTCGCACGCCCTTTGGTTGCTGCACGCCTGGCCCTTGTGGTTTCCGCACGCCTGCACAGGGCGGACGCTGCATGGGCTCATACTCGCTGCGCTCGCCGAAATCGCCCACACAGCGCCCGCCCTGCGCAGGCTGAAGATGCGGTTGGCCGGCGGATGCAGGTTGCAGACTTACATGCGGGCTTGTGCGCCCAATCGTTGGCTGATCGTGCGGGGTGGGTGTGGCAAGGGCGATTTCGGCGAGCGCAGCGAGTATGAGCCCTTGTCATACCCTCCCCGCGCGATCCCCCACCATGACTGCGCGCCATGACCGAGCACCATCACACGCCATGATCCCGAGCGATGGGGTGGCGCACCACACTCAGTGCAAGAAGCAGCGCTCCAGCGCATCGACAAACAGCGCCGCCACATCGCAGCCCGTCTGGTCGGTGATCTCTTGAAAGCACGTCGGTGAGGTCACATTCACCTCGGTCAGGCAGTCCCCGATCACATCCAAGCCCACCAGCAGCAGACCGCGTGCGAACAGCACGGGCCCCAAGGCCTGCGCGATCTCGCGGTCGCGCTCGGACAAAGGCTGCGCCACGCCCTTGCCGCCAGCGGCCAGGTTGCCGCGCACTTCACCGCCTTGCGGGATGCGCGCCAGGCAGTACGGCACCGGCTCGCCGCCGATCACCAACACGCGCTTGTCGCCTTGCGCGATGGCGGGGATGAACTTTTGCACCATGACGGTTTGCGCGCCGTCGCGGTTGAGCGTCTCGATGATGCCGCCCAGGTTCAGACCATCGGCCTTGACGCGGAAGATGCCCATGCCGCCCATGCCGTCGAGGGGCTTCAAGATGATGTCGCCGTGTTCGGCGTGAAAGGCGCGGATGGCGTCGGCGTCGCGCGTGACCAGCGTCGGGCTGGCGTAGCGGGCGAATTCCATGAGCGCGAGTTTTTCCGGGTGATCGCGCAGCGCCTGCGGTCGGTTGAACACGCGTGCGCCTTCGCGCTCGGCCTGCTCCAGCAAGTGCGTGGCGTAGAAGTACTCGCTGTCAAAGGGCGGGTCTTTGCGCATCAGCACGGCGTCCACATCGGCCAGGGCCAACGCGTCGTCGGTGGTGGTGATATCGAACCAGCGCTCGGCGTCGCCCGTCAGGTGCAGGTGCTGCACACGCGCGGTCACGCGGCCACCGCTCACCCATTGCAGGTCGCGCGGTTCGCAGGCCAGCACGGTGTGGCCGCGCCGCTGCGCTTCGCGCATCATGGCGAAGGTGGTGTCCTTGTAGATCTTGAAGGACGCCAGGGGATCGGCCACAAAGAGGATGCGCATGCGGGGCCTCAGATTTCGATCTTGCTGCCCAACTCCACCACCGAGTTGCTGGGCAGGTTCAGGAAGTCCGCCGCCGAGCTGGCGTTGAGGTGCATCTGGGCAAACAGTTTTTCACGCCACTGCGCCATGCCACCGCCCACGGTGGGCACGATGCTGTCGCGCGAGAGGAAGTAGCTGGTGGTCATGGGCTCGACCTTGCAGCCCTGCGCATCGAGCTGGGCCAGTGCCATCGGCACGTTGGGGTCGTCTTTGAAGCCGTAGTGAATGACCACTTGCCAGCAGTCGTGGCCCAAGGACACCAGATGAATGCGCTGATGGTCGGGGATGCGCGGCACCTCGTGGTTTTGCACATTCACAAACAGGTTCTGGCGGTGCAGCACCTTGTTGTGCTTGAGGTTGTGCAGCATGGCGTTGGGCACGATGCCCTTGTCGGAGGTGAGGAACACCGCCGTGCCCTCGACGCGCGCGGGCGGCGCGAGGAACACCGCCTCCAAGAAGCCCTGCAGGTCCAGCGCCTCTTCGTTGCGCTTGGCCGAGAGGATGTCGCGACCATCGCGCCAAGTCAGCATGAGCATGAGCACCGCCGCGCCAATGAGCAACGGGAACCAGCCGCCATCGGCGAGCTTGAGCAGGTTGGAGGCCCAGAACACGAAGTCGACGCAAAAGAAGAACCCGGTGGCGGCCAAGCAAACCCACAGCGGGTATTGCCAGCCGTAGCGGATGACGAAGAAGGTCAGCACCGTGGTGATGAGCATGTCGGTGCAGACCGCGATGCCATACGCCGCCGCCAGGTTGCTGGAGGACTTGAACATCATCACGGCCAGCACGATGGCGGCGAACAGCCCCCAGTTGACGAAGGGGATGTAGATCTGGCCGGTGTCGTGCTCGCTGGTGTGCAACACCTGCAAGCGCGGCAAGAAGCCCAGTTGCACCACCTGCTTGGTGACGCTGAAGGCACCTGAGATGAGGGCTTGCGACGCGATCACCGTGGCCGCCGTGGCCAGTACCACCAGGGGCAGTTGCAGCCAGTCGGGCGCCATGTTGAAGAACGGGTTCTTCACCGCCTCCGGGTCGGCCAGCAGCAGCGCGCCCTGACCAAAGTAGTTGAGTGTGAGCGCCGGCATGACGACAGCAAACCAGGCGATTCGGATCGGCTGCTTGCCGAAGTGGCCCATGTCGGCATACAGCGCCTCACCGCCGGTCACGCACAGCACGACCGCCCCCAGGATCAAAAAGGTCACCAGCGGCTCGGTGAAGATGAAGCGGATGGCGAAGTGAGGGCTGATGGCCCACAGGATCTCCGGGTGCGAGGCGATGTGGTACACGCCCAGCCCGGCGATGACGGCAAACCACACCAGCGTGATCGGGCCAAACCATTTGCCAATGCCGCCCGTGCCGTGCTTTTGCACGGCGAACAAACCGAACAAGATGATGAGCGTGAGCGGGATCACGTACTTGGTGAAAGCGGGCGAGACCACCTCCAAACCTTCCACCGCCGACAGCACCGAGATCGCCGGCGTGATGACGCCGTCGCCATAAAACAAGCAGGTGCCAAAGATGCCTACCACCAGCATGCGCTGGCGCAGCACGGGCCGGTCTTTCACCGACATCGAGGCCAGCGCCAGCATCGCCACCAAGCCCCCTTCGCCGTGGTTGTCGGCGCGCAGCACCAGCGCCACGTATTTGATGGAGACGATGGTGGTGAGCGTCCAAAAGAAGATGGACAAGATGCCGTAGACGTTGTCGTGCGTGAACTCGACGTGTCCGGAGCCGAACACCTCTTTCATGGCGTACAGCACGCTGGTGCCGATGTCGCCGTAGACCACGCCGATGGCGCCCAGCGTCAGGGCGGCCAGAGAGGATTTGGAATGTGACATGACGTACGGCTCAGTCGTAGACCTCGGCGTTCGGGTCCGTGGCTTCCAACTCGTAGCTGGCCGCCAGCATCGCCAAGCGACCGATCACGCCATACATGTAGAAGCGGTTGGGCGCACTGGCGCCGGGCTTGACACCGGGTTGGGGCATGTGCGCGCTTTGCTCGAAAGCCAGCGGCACAAAGCTCGCACCCGGTGCGTTGAGGTTTTCGTCCACGCCGCGTTCGGCGTGCACGCGGTAAAAGCCACCGACCACGTAGCGGTCCATCATGTAGACCACGGGCTCGGCCACGGCGTCGTTCAGGCGCTCGTGGGTGATGACGCCCTCTTGGATGATGACCTGGTTGACTTCCTGGCCGTCCTTGATGACGCTCATCTTGTTGCGCGTGCGGCGGTTGAGCACATCGAGGTCTTTCACGTCGCGCACGGTCATGATGCCCATGCCATACGTGCCGTTGTCGGCCTTGACGACGACGAAGGGCTTTTCGTGGATGCCGTATTCCTTGTACTTGCGCCGGATTTTGGTCAGCAGCGCATCGACGTTGCCGCGCAGGCAGTCCATGCCCGAGCCCTCGGCGAAGTTGACCTCGCCGCAGTGACCAAACATCGGGTTGATGAGCCACGGGTCGATGCCCAGCAATTTGCCAAAGCGCTTGGCCACTTCTTCATACGCTTCGAAGTGCTGGCTCTTGCGCCGCACGCTCCAGCCTGCGTGCAAGGGCGGCAGCAGAAATTGCTCGTGCAAGTCTTCCAGAATGCCGGGGATGCCCGCGCTCAAGTCGTTGTTGAGCAAGATGGTGCAAGGGTCGAAGTCTTTCAGCCCCAGGCGGCGCTTGCCGCGAATGACGGGTTCGAGCAGCACCGCATCGCCGTTGGGCAAATCAAATCGCGTGGGCTCTTTGATCTCGGGGTTGATGGAACCGATGCGCACGTTCAAACCAGCCATGTGGAAGATGCGCTGCAACTGCGCCACATTGCTCAGGTAGAAGGTGTTGCGCGTGTGGTTCTCCGGCACGATGAGCAGGTTGCGCGCTTCGGGGCAGATCTTCTCGATGGCCGCCATCGCCGCCTGCACCGCCAGCGGCAGCATCTCGGGCGTCAGGTTGTTCCAGCCACCCGGGTACAGGTTGGTGTCCACCGGCGCGAGCTTGAAGCCCGCGTTGCGGATGTCCACCGAGGTGTAGAACGGCGGCGTGTGCTCCATCCACTCCAGGCGAAACCAGCGCTCGATGGCGGGCATGGAGTCGAGGATGCGCTGTTCGAGTTCGTTGATCGGGCCGGTCAGGGCCGTGATGAGATGGGGAACCATGTCTGGACAACCTCAGGTTCGGATTTCGCCCGTGCCCAGCACGACGTACTTGAGCGAGGTCAGGCCTTCGATGCCAACTGGACCCCGAGCGTGGAATTTGTCGGTGCTGATGCCGATCTCGGCACCCAGCCCGTACTCGAAGCCATCGGCAAAGCGCGTGCTGGCGTTGACCATCACACTGGACGAATCGACCTCGCGCAGAAAACGTTGCGCATGCACGTGATCGCGCGTGAGGATGGCGTCGGTGTGGTGGCTGGAATAGTGGTTGATGTGGGCGATGGCCTCGTCCAAGCCAGCCACCACCTTGATGCTGATGATGGGCGCGAGGTATTCCTCGAACCAATCCTGTTCGGTGGCGTCTTGCAGTTGCGCGCCGGGCACCTTGGCCAACAACGCCTTGGCTTCGGGGCAGCAGCGCATCTCCACGCCCTTGGCGGCATAGATGGCCCCGATGCGCGGCAAGAAAGCCGCCGCCACACCGCGCGCCACGAGCAAACCTTCGCTGGCGTTGCAGGGGCTGTACTTTTGCGTCTTGGCGTTGTCCGCCACCACCACCGCCATGTCGAGGTCGCAGGGGTCATCGACGTAGGTGTGGCAGTTGCCGTCGAGGTGTTTGATGACGGGCACCTTGGCCTCGGCACTGATGCGCTCGATCAAGCCCTTGCCACCGCGCGGGATGATGACGTCCACAAATTGCGGCATGGCGATGAGGTGTCCCACGGCGGCGCGGTCGGTGGTGGGCACCAGCTGCACCGCTTCAGCGGGCAGGCCCACCTGGGTGAGCGCCTGTTGCACCAAAGCGGCCAGCGCCTGGTTGGAAGCGATGGCCTCGGAGCCGCCGCGCAGGATGCAGGCATTGCCGCTCTTGATCGACAACGACGCGGCCTCGATGGTGACGTTGGGGCGGCTCTCGAAAATCATGCCGAACACGCCGATGGGCACGCGCATCTGGCCCACGCGAATACCGCTGGGCTGCTGGCGCATGCCGACGATGTCACCAATCACGTCGGGCATGGCGGCGAGTTGCTCGCAGCCCAGCGCGCAGGTTTCAATGATCTTGGGCGTGAGCTTCAGGCGGTCGAGCATGGGCGCGTCCAGGCCGTTGGCGCTGGCGCGTTCCAGGTCTTGGGCGTTCGCGGCTTGCAGCGGTGCGACGCTCTGGCGCAACAGACCCGCCAGGGCTTTGAGCGCGGCGTTTTTCTCGGCGGCCGAGGCGCGCGCCATGCGGGCCGAGGCGGTTCGGGCTTGTTCGCCCAGGCGGTGCATGAGTGCGGCGACGGGCGCCGCATCGGTTCTGGCGTTCATGGTTGGCATTGTCCCTCATCCCTTCGCGCGCGGCATGCACAGCCGGCACAGCCGCAGCGCCAGGCGTTGCAGAGCCTGCCAGGGGTCTTGCGGCCAGTCGGCCACCTTGAGGCCTTTGACGATGCCATCGACCTGGTGCGCGGATTGCAGCAGCTTGTCCAGCACGCTGGGTGACAAACGCGGCAGCACCCGCTCGTACAGGCGCTCGCGCGGACCCCAGATGCGTTGCTCGCGCAAGGCCATGGGCAAGGCCTTGCCCGCGGCCACCGCGTCCTTGACGCGCTTGAGGGCGCGGATTTCTTCGGCCAGTGTGTGGTGCACCAGCACCGCGGCCTCGCCCTCGGCCTGCAAGCCGTCGAGCATTTTTTGCACGCGCAGCGGCTGTCCCGACAGCACCGCCTCGCTGAGTTTGAACACGTCGTAACGCGCCACATTGAGCACCGCCCGCTCGACCTGCTCGAAGCTCAACTCGCCCTTCGGGTACAGCAGCCCGAGCTTGAGCACTTCCTGGTGCGCGGCCAGCAAGTTGCCTTCCACGCGGTCGGCAAAAAACTGCAAGGTGTGCTGACCCGCCTCGCCTTCTTGCACGCGCTGCTCTTGGCGCGCCAGCCGCTGCGCGATCCAGGCGGGCAGCGCGTGGCGCTCCAGCGTCTCCAGCGGCACGCTGACGCCGTTGTTCTCCAGTGCGGCAAACCAGGCGGTGGATTTGCTGAGCTTGTCCAGGCGCGGCAACACCACCAGGGTCAACAGGTCGGGGTTGTCGGGCGCGGACTCGGCGATGCGCTGCAAGGCCACGCTGCCTTCCTTGCCCGGTTTGCCCGAAGGGATGCGGATCTCGACCACCTGGCGCTCGGCGAACAAACTCATCGAGCCGCCCGCGGCCAGCACCTCGCCCCAATCGAAATGCGCGCCCATGACGGTGAAGACGCTGCGCTCGGTGTAGCCCTGGGCGCGCGCCACCTCACGGATGGCGTCTTGCGCCTCTTGCTGCATGAGCGGGTCGTCGCCATGCACGGTGTAGAGGCTGCGCAAGCCGCGCTGCAACTGGCTGGCGAGTTGAGCGGCGGCAACTTGCATGGGCGAAGGGCCTCAGAGTTCGCGCACGGCGGCAAAGCGGCGCAACAGTTGCTGCACCAAATCGCCTTCCATGTCGCGGTACAGGAGTTGTTCTTCCGACTCTTTGGACAAGGCGCCGGTTTCGCTGAAGTTGATGTCGCGGTAGAGCACGATTTCGGTGTCGGGGATCAGCTCTCGGCCGGTGCGGCTGCGCAGGCGAAAGCGGTAGCGCAGCCGCAGTTGAAATTCGCGCACCGCGCCGGACGCGGTGCGTCCAACGATGACTTTTTCGCGCGCCTCGGCCAATTGCTCAAACAGCACTTGCGCGCGCTCGACTTCGCGCACGTCGGTGATGACCTCGACCTTGCCCGAGGCCTCCAGGTTGCGACGCAGCCGCGACCACAGGGGATGGTTGTCGGGCAAGCTGGAGAACAAGGTGCTGAACGCGTAATCGGGCGCGCGGCGCAACTCAAAACCACAGGCGCCCAAACACGCCGCAGCGCCCACGCCCAGCGTGGTCAACATCCAGCGGCGGCGGTGCAGGCGCGGCATGCGTCAGATCACCACGTTGACCAGACGACCGGGCACCACCACCACTTTTTTCGGCGTGGCCCCTTGTGCCAGTTTGACGAAGGCCTCGCACGACACGGCCGCGTGTTCGATGTCGGCCTTGCTGGCGGCGGCGGGCACGCGGATGGCCCCGCGCAGCTTGCCATTGACCTGCAACATGAGTTCGATCTCGTCTTGCACCAGCGCCGCTTCATCCACCGTGGGCCAGGGTGCGTCGAGCAAGTCGCCTTGCACCTTCGCATAGCCCAAGTCGCCCCACAGCTGGGCCGTGATGTGCGGGCAGGCCGGGTAAAGGCAACGCAACAACAGCGACACACCTTCGCACAACACGGCGCGGTCGCCCTCGCTGGCGTCGGCCTGGAAGTCGTCGAGCGCATTGAGCATCTTCATGCAGCCCGAGACCACGGTGTTGTATTGCATGCGCTCGTAGTCGTAGCTGATTTGCTTGAGCACCAGGTGCAGTTCACGGCGCAGCGTCTTGGCCTCGGCGCGCAAGGGGGCCTGGCTCACATCAGCCGCCGTGGCGGCACGCACGCTGTCGCTGATGCGGTGCGTGAAGTTCCAGACCCGGCGCAAAAAGCGATAGCTGCCCTCGACCGCAGCGTCGTTCCACTCCAGCGTCGCCTCGGGCGGTGCGGTGAACATGGTGTACAGGCGCGCGGTGTCGGCGCCGTATTTCTCGATCAGGTCTTGCGGATCAACGCCGTTGTTCTTGGACTTGGACATGGTGCCCACGCCCTCGTAGTCGATGGGGGTGCCAGCGGGCAATTCGCCGTCCGAGCTGGCAGCAGCGTTTTTCAGACGCGCGCCGACGATCTTGCCGGCGTCATCCAACACATGCTCGACATCGTGCGGCCAGAAATAGTCCTTGCCGCCCTTGGCCGTGCGTCGGCTGTAGATGTGGTTGAGCACCATGCCCTGCGTGAGCAGACGGGTGAACGGCTCGTCGATCTTGACCAGCCCCAGATCGCGCATGACCTTGGTCCAAAAGCGCGCGTACAGCAGGTGCAGGATGGCGTGCTCGATGCCGCCGATGTACTGGTCCATGCCCGAGCCACCGCTGGCGCGACCCATCTCGCGCATCCAGTAATCGGTGCCCTCGGCCACCATGCGCTCGGCGTTCGTGGGATCGCAATAGCGCATGTAGTACCAGGACGAATCGACGAAGGTGTCCATGGTGTCGGTCTCGCGCCGCGCGGGCTTGCCACACACCGGGCAGGTGACGCCAGCGTGAAAGCCTTCGTGCTTGACCAGTGGATTGCCCGTGCCATCGGGCACGCAGTCCTCGGGCAACACCACGGGCAGATCCTGCTCGGGCACCGGCACCGCGCCGTGTTCGTCGCAATGGATGATGGGGATTGGCGTGCCCCAATAGCGCTGACGGCTGATGCCCCAGTCGCGCAGACGCCAAGTGGTTTTCTTCTCGCCCAAGCCCTTGGCCGCAAGCAACTCGGCCACCTTGTGAACCGCGGCCTTGTAGCCCAGGCCGTCGAGCACACCCGAGTTGACGCACACGCCGTCCTTGGTCGCATACCAGTCTTGCCAAGCCGTGGCGTTGAATGCCGCACCCGATGCAGCGGTTGTCGTAGCCACAGCGGCAGCCACAGCCGGTGCGCCGGGCTCCTTAGGCGCAAGCTTGATGGCGTCGCCCGGCACACCGACTGCGGCCACCACTGTGGCTGCGACGGTGCTGGAAGTCGCTGCCGCGCCCCCCGACAACGCCACCACGGGCTGAATCGGCAACTCATATTTCAAAGCAAACGCAAAGTCCCGCTCGTCGTGCGCCGGCACGCCCATCACCGCGCCATCACCATACGACATCAGCACATAGTTGCCCACCCACACCTCGACCTGCGCACCCGTCAGCGGGTGCGTGACGAACAGGCCCGTGCGCATGCCCTTCTTCTCTTGCGTGGCCAACTCGGCCTCGGTCGTGCCGCCCGTCTTGCACTCTTCCAGGAAGGCCGCGAGCGCGGGGTTGCTGGCGGCGGCGTGCAGCGCCAGCGGATGCTCGGCGGCCACGGCGCAGAAAGTCACGCCCATGATGGTGTCGGCGCGCGTGGTGAAGACATACATCTTGCCGTCACCGATCAAGGCGCCATCGGCGCCGCGAATGTCGTGGGTGAACGCAAAGCGCACGCCCTCGGACTTGCCGATCCAGTTCTCTTGCATCAGGCGCACCTTGTCGGGCCAACCGCTCAAGGTGGCCTTGGGGTTGCCGATCTGCACATGGTCGAGCAGCTCTTGCGCGTAGGCGGTGATGTTGAGGTAGTAGCCGGGGATCTCGCGCTTTTCCACCAGCGCGCCCGTGCGCCAGCCACGGCCATCGATCACCTGCTCATTGGCCAGCACCGTCTGGTCCACCGGGTCCCAGTTGACGATTTGCGTCTTGCGATAGGCCACGGTCAAGTCGTGGCCCTGCTCGTCGCGCAGGGGCTGGCCGTCGGCGCCCTTGACGGGCATCTTGAGCATTTGCAAGAACAGCCATTGGTTCCAGCGGTAATAGTCGGGCGAACAGGTGGCGACTTCGCGCGACCAGTCGATGGCCAGGCCCATGGCCTGCATCTGCCGCTTCATGTAGGCGATGTTGTCGTAGGTCCAGCGCGCGGGCGGCACGCTGTTCTTGAGCGCGGCGTTCTCGGCGGGCAAACCAAAGGCATCCCAGCCCATGGGCATGAGGACGTTGTAGCCCTTCATGCGCAACTGGCGCGTGAGCATGTCGTTGATGGTGTAGTTGCGCACATGGCCCATGTGCAGCTTGCCGCTGGGGTAGGGCAGCATGGAGCAGGCGTAGAACTTCGGACGGGAGGCGTCTTCGTTGACGCGGTAGGCGTCGTGTCCGTGGGCATCGCGTTGGGCCCAAGCGGCCTGCACGGCGCGCTCGACCTCGGTGTGGTTGTATTTGTCTTGCATGGTTCAGGATGGCGGCGCCTGCGCGTCGGGCCCAGGGCTGAAAAAGCACACCCGTCGTCGGGGGCAGAAGCCTCAGATTTTAGGGCTTGGCCGCACCCGTCCGAGCGGGCTGCTTGCGCTCGGTGACAAAGGCGATGCGGGTCAGACCGGCCTGCTGCGCCAGGCCCATGACCTCGGCCACGCGACCGTAGGGCACACGCTCGTCGGCCTGCAATTGCAACTCCGGCCGCTCAGCGCCGGCGGACTGGGCGCGCTGCACCAGGACCCGTGACAAGGCCTCGTCGTCGATGGCTTGCTCGTCGAGGTAGACACGCGACTGCGCGTCGATGGCCAACCGCACCACGCGGGGCGCGGCACCGGCGGGTGCAGCGTCGACCTGGGGGAGGTTGATCGACAGGCTGCCGACCATCAGCGGCGCGGTGATGATGAAGATGACCAACAGCACCATCATCACGTCCACCAGCGGCGTGACGTTGATGTCGCTCATGGGGCGCTCGGCGGGGAGGCGCTCGAATCGTCCGAAAGCCATGTGCGTTGCGCTGCGTTCAGAGGGCCAGCAGATCGCGGGCGAAGCCTTCGAGCTCCAGCTCCAGGCGATGGATGACGCGGCCCATGACGTTGTAGGCCAGCACCGCCGGCAAGGCCACGCCGAGTCCGGCGGCGGTCATGATGAGGGCCTCGCCCACCGGACCGGCCACTTGCTCAATGCTGAGTTGACCCGCGCTGGCAATGCCGGCGAGCGCGTGGTAGATGCCCCAAACGGTGCCGAGCAAACCCACAAAGGGCGCGGTTGCGCCGACGGTGGCGAGCAGGATCTGGCCCGCTTGCAGGCGATGCACCACGCCGTGCAAGGCGTCGCGCAGCACGCGCGTGCGCTGCGCCTCGGCGCTGGCTTGCGTACCCAACGTGCCAGGCAAATGGGTCTGCAAGGCCTCGATCAGCGGGGCCAACACCGCCACACGTTCCAGCGTGCGCACGCGCGCCAGGCCCTCACTCAGATCGGTCGCCTGCCAAAACGCGGGCTTGGCCCGCACCTGGTCCTGACTGGCGCGGCGCAACAGCCAGCCCTTGTAGAGGATGACCACCCAGCTGCTGACGGACATGGCCAGCAGCAGCACGGCGACGAGCACGCTCAGGGCGTCGCCATGCAGGGCGGCAAAGGGGGTGTTCATGCCAGGCCGAGCACGTCGAACATGTCGTACAAGCCTTTCGACTTGTCAGCCAGGAAGCGTGCCGCGCGCAAGCTGCCCTGGGCATAGGTGGCGCGGCTGGAGGATTTGTGCGTGATCTCGATGCGTTCGCCAGTGCCGGCAAACAACACGGTGTGATCGCCCACGATGTCGCCACCCCGGATGGTGGCAAAGCCGATGGTGGACGGATCGCGCTCGCCGGTGTGGCCGTAGCGCTCGTACACCGCGCAATCTTTGAGATCGCGACCCATGGCTTCGGCGATGACTTCGCCCATCTTCAGCGCCGTGCCCGACGGCGCGTCGACCTTGTGACGGTGGTGGGCTTCGATGATTTCGATGTCGTAGCCTGTGGGCATGGCCTTGGCCGCCAGTTGCAGCAGCTTGTGCGTGACGTTGACACCCACACTCATGTTGGGCGCCATGACGATGGCGATGTCGCGTGAGGCGGCCTCGATCTCGGCCTTTTGCGCGTCGGTGAAACCGGTGGTACCGATGACCAGCTTGACGCCCAGCTCGCGGCAGACCTGCAAATGCTGGAGGGTGCCCTCGGGGCGGGTGAAGTCAATCAGCACTTGGCTGTGGCTCAGGCCCTTGCGCACATCGGCCTCAATGGTCACGCCGCTGGCCTGGCCCAGAAAGCCGGTGGCGTCGTTGCCGATGCCCGGGCTTTGCGGGATGTCGAGCGCGCCGCTCAGACGGCAGTCAGACGCGCTGCGCACCGCCTCGATCAACATGTGGCCCATGCGCCCACTGGCACCGGCAATGGCAATGTTCAAAAGATCGGGGGCTTGTGCCATGGAAAACGTCCTTGGATGGAAAAAGCGATGTGCCCGCGCTCAGCGAGACATCGGTTCAAGCGGCGGATAGGCCATCGTGGCCGCCGGTGCGCTGGGCTCCGAGGCTGGCATGGCGCGTGCGGGATAACGGGCGAGCTGCTCTTCAGAGGCTTTGAGCGGGGGCAGTTTCGTCGGCACCTGGCGCGACTCCAGACGCGCGGCGAACTCGGCCTCGGTGGGCAAGTCGTCGCCCTCGATGCGGGCCAGGCGTTCGCCTTCGAAAAACACGGTGAAGCGCCGCTGCTGCGGCTGCGTGCCTTGACGGCGGATGCTGAAGGCGTAGTCCCAACGGTCGGCATGGAACAGGCTGCTGACCAGCGGCGTACCCAGGATCTCGCGCACCGCCTGTCGCGGCATGCCCAGACGCAAGGCCTGCACTTGCTCGTAGGACACGAAGTTGCCCTGCACCACCTCGGGTTTGTAGGGCGTGACCACCGAACAGGCCGTCAGGCCAGTCAGCACCAACGGCATCATCAGCGCCCGCCACCGAACGGCATGGACAGCTTTGCGGCAGATCTGGAACATGGTGTGAAAGCCCCTCCTCAACGGGTCAGAAGCGGCATCGTTATGATGCGTTTCATTGTAACTGTCGACCCCGCGCAGACCCTGCGCGCTCACTCGCCACACCCCCATCGGCCCCATGGTGCAAGCCCAAGACCTCAAGAACATCGGCCTGAAGGCAACCACGCCCCGGCTGAAGATCCTCGAGCTGTTCCAACGCAGCCCGCAGCGGCACATGACGGCCGAGGATGTGTACCGGCACCTGTTGCTCAACAAGGAAGACATCGGTTTGGCCACGGTGTATCGGGTGCTGATGCAGTTCGAGCAGGCCAACATCCTGACGCGCAGCCACTTCGAGAGCGAGCGTGCGGTGTACGAGCTCAACGAGGGCGAGCACCACGACCACCTGGTGTGCCTGGACTGTGGGCGGGTGGAAGAATTCCACGACCCCGACATCGAGGCCCTGCAAGTCAAGATCGCCAAGAAACGCGGCTTTGAGCTGAGCGACCACGCCCTCAGTCTGTACGCCAAGTGCCGCAAGAAAAACTGCGAACACGCCCTGCCCCAAAAGGACTGAGTGCGGCGGCTCAGCCCTGGCTCATCGCCCGGTGGTGGCGCTCGATGAATTCCTGATAAGTGTCGACGCCGCGCAGTTGCAAGATGGTGTTGCGCACCGCCGCCTCGACCAGCACGGCGATGTTGCGCCCCGCCACCACTTGAATCACCACTTTGCGCACCTGCACCCCCAGGATGTCCTGCGTGAGCGGCTCGTGCGGCAAGCGCTCGTAGTCGCGTTCCAGCGTTTCCTTGCGCACCAGATGCACGATCAGGCGCAATCGCATCTTGCGACGCACCGCCGTCTCGCCAAAGATGGCGCGGATGTCGAGCAGGCCGATGCCGCGCACTTCCAGCAGGTTTTGCAGCAACTCGGGACAGCGTCCCTCGATGGTGGTCTGGTTGATGCGGTACAGGTCGACCGCGTCGTCGGCGACCAAGCCGTTGCCGCGCGAGATCAGCTCCAACCCCAGCTCGCTTTTGCCCAGCCCCGACTCGCCGGTGATGAGCACGCCCAAGCCGAGAATGTCCATGAACACACCGTGCGCCGTGGCGCGGTCGGCAAAGTGTTTGGAGAGATAAGCCCGCAGCACATCGATGACAAAGGCGGCCGACTCGCGGGTGGCAAAGAGCGGGATTTGGGCCCGCTCGCACATGGCCAACAATTCGTCGGGCGCCGTCTGCCCATCGGCCAATACCAGCACCGGCGGCTCCAGGGTGACGATGCGGGCGATGCGCCGGGCACGGTCGGCTTCGTTGCCCGCCGAGATGTAGGCCACTTCGCGCTCGCCCAGGATCTGGACGCGGTAGGGGTGGATGTAGTTGAGGTAACCCACCAGATCGGCGCCGGAGCGGGCGGCGCGGATGGCCACCTCCTCGAAGTGGCGCTCGGAAGCGCCCAGCCCCGCCACCCACTCCCAGCGCAGGCGCTCGCGAAAGGCCTCGAACAGCAGGTCCGCGCTGATGACGGTGGGTTTCACGCGCTGTGCACCGAATTCCAGTGGGCAATCATGCCGTGCAACTGGGTGGCGTCCCCGCAGGCTTTGATTTTTTCGCGCAGGGCCGCATCGCTGAGCAACTCGGCGATCTCGGACAGGATTTCCAGATGCTTTTGTGTCGAGGCCTCGGGCACCAGCAAAAAGATGAGCAGGCTCACCGGTTGCTCGTCGGGGGCATCAAAGCCAATGGGTTGGGCCAGTTGGAACACCGCTGCGAGCGGGGTTTTCAGGCCCTTGATGCGACCATGCGGAATCGCGACCCCGTGGCCCAAACCGGTCGAACCCAGTCGTTCGCGGGCAAACAGGCTGTCGGCCACCAGGGCGCGGTTGAGACCGTGACGGTCCTCGAACAGCAAGCCCGCTTCCTCGAAAGCGCGCTTTTTGCTGGTGACTTCTACATGCACCATCACCTGTTCGGCGGGAAGAATGGCGGTGAGACGATTCATGGCTAGAGCGCCGGATTATGCACCTGGCCAGTGCCTCGTCAAAATGACAAAGGCCGCCCGAGGGCGGCCTTGACGCCACGTGCGATGCGGTCACATCAAACGCTTGGCGGTGGCGTGGTGGTGATCCTGCAGCTTGTCCTTGTAACGCACCACCTGGCGGTCGAGCTTGTCGACCAGCTCATCCACGGCGGCGTACAAATCCTGGTGCGAGCTCTCGGCAAACATGTCGTTGCCCTTGACATGGATGTTGCACTCGGCGCGCTGACGGCCTTCCTTCTCCTTTTGGTTTTCGATGCTCAACAACACCTTGACGTCGACCACCTGATCGAAATGCCGCGTGATGCGATCGAGCTTGCTGGTGACATAGCTGCGCAAGGCGGGCGTGACTTCGAGGTGATGGCCACTGATGGTCAGGTTCATAAGATCCTCCTTCTGGTGAATGCGCTTTCACTATGCCCACCTCCCTGCGACTTGGCAATGGCTGAACACCGAAAACCCCAAAAAATGCCGCGGCCAAGCGCCTAGGATTTTCCCTGTAATGCCATAATTCACGCCTCTGAAACAACGGAGTGCTCTCCTTGGAAACCTACCCGAGTTGGTAGCTTTCGGATTCCCCCGTCGGCTGGCTGGCCCGCGACGTCGGATTCGAAAGCGCACCTGAACCTTCACCTTTCGAACTCCGGCGCGGTATCGCGCCCCGAATGCCATGCTGAACATCTTTACGCTGGTCAACGGCCGACTCTTCCAGGAAGAGATCGAGTCGCTGGAAGAACTCTCGCGCTTTCGCCCGATCTGGGTGGACCTGGAAGCGCCCACCCTCGAAGAAAAGCGCTGGATCAAGCAGTATTACGGCTTGTCCATTCCCGAAGACGCGATGGACGAAGACATCGAGGAGTCGGCGCGCTTTTACGAAGAGGACAACGGCGAGCTGCACATCCGCTCCGACTTCTTGATCGCCGACGAGGACGAGCCGCGCACGGTGCGCGTGGCCTTCATCCTGAACCAGCACAACGAGGACTTGCGCAGCCGGGGCGTGCTGTTTTCCATCCACGATGAGGACGTGCCGGTGTTTCGGCTGCTGCGCCTGCGGGCGCGCCGCGCCCCCGGTCTGATCGAAGACGCCAAGGACGTGCTGCTCAAGCTCTTTGACGCCGACGCCGAATACTCCGCCGACACGCTGGAAGAGATCTACGACCAGCTCGAACAAGCCGGCAAGCTGGTGCTGTCGGAGAACGTCACCGACGAGCTCGCCGGCGAGGTGCTGGGTGCCATCGCCCGCCAGGAAGACTTGAACGGGCGCATCCGTCGCAACGTGATGGACACGCGCCGCGCGCTCAGCTTCATGATGCGCAGCCGCATGCTCAACGCCGACCAGTTCGAGGAAGCGCGGCAGATTCTGCGCGACATCGAATCGCTGGACAACCACACCGCCTTCTTGTTCGACAAGATCAACTTCTTGATGGATGCGACGGTGGGTTTCATCAACATCAACCAGAACAAGATCATCAAGATCTTCTCGGTGGCCAGCGTGGCCTTGCTGCCGCCGACGCTGATCGCCAGCATCTATGGCATGAACTTCCAATACATGCCCGAGCTGGGCCAGACCTGGGGCTACCCCTTCGCGCTGGTGCTGATGGTGGCCAGCGCGCTGGTGCCGATGTGGTACTTCCGCCGGCGCGGCTGGCTCAAGTGAACCGCTGACCGACTCACAAGCTCGCCAGGCAGCGATCCAGCACCGCGACGCTGTAGTGGCTGGCGATGTGGCGGATGAAGCGGACGAAGTCGACGTGCGCGCTGTCGTCGGCGCGGTCGGAGATGGTGCGCACCGCCGCCAGCGGCACCCCATAGTCGTGACAGACCTGGGCCATGGCAGCGCATTCCATCTCGACGCACAAGGCCTCGGGCAGCTCGCGCTGCAAGGCCGCACTCTCTGCCTGCGTCGCCACAAAACGGTCGCCACTGATGACCAGACCCTGGTGCACCCGCGCGGCCTGAAGGTCGACGTCGAGCCACTGGGCGCGCGGCACATCGCGCACCAGATCGGCCAAGGCCTGCGGTGCGGCGGCGTTCAGTGCCTGCGTGAGCGAGGGGTCGGCGGCAAAACGTGCGCGTCCGGACAGCGGCACCTCGTGGCGGGGAAACAGCGGCGAGGCATCCATGTCGTGTTGCAAAAACTCGCGCGCCACCACCACGTCACCCACCCGCACATCGGGGGCCAGACCGCCCGCCGTGCCGGTGAACACGATGCGGTCGACCTCGAAGCGTTCGATCAAGACGGTGGCGGTCACGGCCGCCGCCACTTTGCCAATGCGCGAGAGCACCGCCACGACCTCGTGACCGTGCCAATGGCCAATCCAGAAATCGCGCCCGGCCACCGTGGTGCGCTGCTCGTCGGGCAGGCGCGCCAGCACCGCGGCCAGCTCCTCGTGCAAGGCGCTGACCAGCGCGAGCCGGGCCATCAGGACTGGCGCAGTTCGCGGCGCAAGACCTTGCCCACCGGCGTCTTGGGCAGCTCGGTGCGGAACTCGATCTGGCGGGGTTGCTTGTAGCCCGTGAGGTTGCGCTTGCAGTGCTCGCGCACCTCGGCCTCACTCAGGTTGGGGTCCTTGCGCACCACCACCAGCTTGACCGCTTCACCCGAGTGTTCGTCGGGCACGCCGATGACGGCGCACTCGAGCACACCCGGCAACGACGCCACCACGTCCTCGACCTCGTTGGGGTAGACGTTGAAGCCGCTGACCAGAATCATGTCCTTCTTGCGATCCACGATCTTGAACAGGCCACGCTCGTCCATCACGCCCACGTCGCCGGTGCGGAAATAGCCATCGGCGGTCATGACGCGTGCGGTTTCATCCGGGCGCTGCCAGTAACCAGCCATGACCTGCGGCCCTCGGATGACGATTTCGCCCGGCTGCCCCGTGGGCAACTCATGGCCATCGTCATCGACGATCTTCATGTCGGTGTTGGGCATGGGCATGCCAATGTTGCCGCTGAAGGACTTGCTGGTGACGGGATTGGCACTGGCAATCGGGCTGGTCTCCGACAGACCATAGCCCTCGCAAATGGCGGTGTGGGTCATCGCCAACCATTGCTTGGCCACCGCTTCTTGCACAGCCATGCCGCCGCCGATGGAGATGCGCAAGCTGGACCAATCGACCTTCTGCGCGTCCGGGTGGTTGGCAATGGCGTTGAAGAGCGTGTTGACCGCCGGGAAGATGTGGAAGCGGTGCTTGGTCAGCTCTTGGCACACCGCCGGGATGTCACGCGGGTTGGGGATCAGCACCGAGCGCCCGCCCACGCGGATGACGAAGAACATGTTCACCGTGAAGGCGAAGATGTGATACAGCGGCAAGGCGCAGATGAACACCGTCGGCTCGTTGGGGTCGAGCTCGGCCAGCGCAGGCTTGAACCAGGCCTCGGCCTGCAACATGTTGGCCACCAGGTTGCGGTGCAAGAGCTCGGCGCCCTTGGACACGCCCGTCGTGCCGCCCGTGTACTGCAACACCGCCAGATCGTCGCCCGACATCACCGGCTCGACCAGCGTGCATTGCGCGCCCAGTGCCAGCGCGTCGTTGAAGCGCACCGCCTGCGGCAGGCTGAATTCGGGCACCAGCTTTTTCACGCGGCGCACCACATGATTGACGATCATGCCCTTGAGCCAACCCAAGCGGTCTCCCATGGCACACAACACCACATGCTGGACCGGCGTCTCGGCCAGACACTTTTGCAACGTGGCCCCGAAGTTCTCCAGGATGACGATGGCTTTGGCACCGCTGTCCGTCAATTGGAACGACAACTCGCGCGCGGTGTACAGCGGGTTGACGTTGACCACCACAAAACCCGCGCGCAACACCGCCGCCACCACCACGGGGTACTGCAACACGTTGGGCAACATGATCGCCACGCGGTCGCCACGCACCAGCCCCAGACTTTGCAGGTAAGCACCAAAGGTGCGGCTGAGTTGGTCGAGCTCGGCATAGCGCATGCCGCGGCCCATGAAGGTGAAAGCCTCGCGATCGCCAAAGCGCTGGAAGCTGTCTTGCATCAGCTCGTTGAGCGAGCTATATGCGACCACATCAATGTCTGCCGGTACGCCCGGCGGATAGCTACCCAACCACGGTCTTGCTGTCATCGGATCTCCTCGTCAGTCCACAGCCTTGCCCATGTCCTCGACCACTTTCTTGGCGTCACCAAACACCATCATGGTCTTGTCCATGTAGAACAACTCGTTGTCCAAACCGGCATAACCCGCCGCCATCGAACGCTTGTTGACGATGACCGTCTTGGCCTTGTAGGCCTCCAGAATCGGCATGCCGTAGATCGGACTGCCCTTTTGTAACGCAGCTGGATTGACCACGTCGTTGGCCCCGAGAATGATGGCCACGTCGGCCTGCCCGAATTCGCCGTTGATGTCCTCCATCTCGAACACCTGGTCATAGGGCACTTCGGCCTCGGCCAGCAGCACGTTCATGTGACCGGGCATGCGCCCCGCCACCGGGTGGATGGCGTATTTCACCGTGATGCCCTTGTGCATCAACTTCTCGGCCAGTTCGTTGACCGCGTGCTGAGCACGCGCCACCGCCAGGCCGTAGCCGGGCACGATGATGACCGTCTCGGCGTTGGCCAGGATGTAGGCCGCGTCCTCGGCACTGCCGCTTTTGACGCTGCGCTGCTCGGTGCCGCCGCCGCCCGCAGCGCCGGTCTCGGCGCCAAAGCCGCCCAGGATCACGCTGAAGAAAGAGCGGTTCATGGCCTTGCACATGATGTACGACAGGATGGCACCCGACGAGCCCACCAACGAGCCCGCGATGATGAGCATGCTGTTGTTGAGCGAGAAGCCAATGCCTGCCGCCGCCCAGCCCGAGTAGCTGTTGAGCATGGACACCACCACCGGCATGTCCGCGCCGCCGATCGGGATGATGATGAGCACGCCCATCACAAAGGCCAGCACCAGCATCAGCAAGAAGGCACTCCAGCTCTCGGTCCACATGAAGTACAGGCCCAGGCCCACGGTCAGCAGGCCCAGCGCCAGGTTGACCCAATGCTGGCCGGCGAAATTGACCGGCGCGCCCTGAAACAGGCGGAACTTGTACTTGCCCGACAACTTGCCGAACGCGATCACCGAGCCACTGAAGGTGATGGCGCCGATGGCCGCACCCAGGAACAGCTCCAGCCGGTTGCCCACCGGGATGGGCGAACGCAGCAAAGCCTCGGTCACCATCAGGCCACTGCTGGTCTGCGCGGCCGTGACCAACTCTTGCGGCGCGTTGGTGATGCCAAAAGCCCAGGGCTCGGCCACCGCCGCCACCGCGATGAACACCGCCGACAGACCGATCATGCTGTGCATGAAGGCCACCAGTTCGGGCATCTTGGTCATCTCGACGCGCTGCGCCATGATGGCGCCCGCGCCGCCGCCCACCACCAGGCCGGCCAACACCCAGCCCAAGCCCAGCGGTGAGCCGGCCAGTTTGACGATGAGCGCCGCCGTGGTCAGCACGGCGATGGTCATGCCCGCCATGCCAAACAGGTTGCCCCGGATCGAGGTCGTGGGGTGACTCAGGCCCTTCAAGGCCTGGATGAAACAGATGCTGGCCACCAGGTACAGCAGCGTGACGAGGTTCATGCTCATGTCACTGCTCTCCCTTCTTGGCCGGACGCTCTTTTTTCTTGAACATCTCCAGCATGCGCCGCGTCACCAGAAAGCCGCCGAACACGTTGACCGCGGCCAGCGCCACGGCCAGCACGCCCATGGTTTTGCCCAAGGTGGTTTCGGTCAGTGCCGCCGCCAGCATGGCGCCGACGATGACGATGGCCGAGACCGCATTGGTCACCGCCATCAGCGGTGTGTGCAAAGCCGGGGTGACATTCCAGACGACGTGATAGCCGACGTAGATGGCCAGCACGAAGATGATGAGGTTGATGAGGGTGGGGGATACGGTGTCCATGGTGTTCAGCGCTTCTTGTCAACGATTTGGCCATCGCGGGTCATCAGGCAGGCGACCACGATGTCGTCTTCGGGGTCGATGTGAAACTGCCCCTCTTTGTTCACGACCAGTTTGAGGAAATCGAGCAGGTTGCGGGCGTACAGCGCACTGGCGTCCGCTGCCACCAGCGCGGGCAGGTTGCCCTCGCCGACGAGGGTCACACCGTGCTTGACCACGGTCTTGCCGACCTCGGTGAGCGTGCAGTTGCCGTCCACGCCCTGCGCGCCCTTGCCGGCAGCGATGTCGACGATGACCGCGCCCGGCTTCATGGAGCGCACCATCTCCTCGGTCACCAACACCGGCGCGGCGCGGCCCGGAATCAGGGCCGTGGTGATGACCACATCGGCTTGCGCCACGCGTTTGGCAACCTCGGCTTTTTGGCGATCCAGCCAACTCTGCGGCATGGGCCGCGCATAACCGCCGACGCCCTCGGCGCAGTCGCGCTCTTCTTGCGTTTCGAACGGCACGTCGATGAACTTGGCCCCCAGCGACTCGATCTGTTCTTTGACAGCGGGGCGCACATCGGTGGCCTCGATCACCGCGCCCAAGCGCTTGGCCGTGGCGATGGCCTGCAAGCCCGCCACACCCACCCCCAGAATGACCACCCGTGCCGCCTTGACGGTGCCGGCCGCGGTCATGAGCATGGGAAAGAAGCGCTGGTAGCGATCGGCCGCCAGCATCACCGCTTTGTAGCCCGCCACGTTGGCTTGGCTGGAGAGCACGTCCATGCTCTGGGCCCGCGTGGTGCGCGGCGCGGCCTCCAAGGCGAAAGCGGTCACCCCGGCGGACGCCAGGCGTTGCAAGCCTTCGGCGTTGTAGGGTTCGAGCATGCCCACCACCACGGTGCCGGGCTTGACGCCGGCGAGCTCGGCCTGTGCGGGCGTGCGCACTTTGAGCACGATGTCGCTGCCCCAGGCTGCGGCCGCGTCGCCGATCTCGGCACCCACCGCTTGATAGGCGGCGTCGGGCACACTGGCCGCGACACCTGCGCCGGACTGCACACACACCGTGTGCCCTTGGGCGATCAATTTTTTGGCCGTCTCCGGCGTGACCGCCACGCGTGTTTCACCGGCCGTGATCTCGGCTGGCACTCCGATGCGCATGTATTTCTCCTCGGGGAAGTCTTATCGTTTTCTGACACGTCAACGATACACCAGATTGTTCGGCACGACCCCAACGGCGCGCCTGTGTTTTCCCGCAGCGGGATAATTCTGGCCATGAGTGAACGTTGGAAACCCAGTGTGACCGTGGCCGCCATCATCGAGCGTGAGGGGCGATACCTGCTGGTCGAAGAACACACCCCCGAAGGCCTGCGGCTGAACAACCCGGCCGGTCACCTCGACCCCGGTGAATCGCCCGTCGCGGCCTGCGCGCGTGAAGCCTTCGAGGAAACCACGCACCGCTTTGATCCCACCGCGCTGGTCGGCATCTACCTCTCTCGCTTTGAGCGTCCCGCGAGGGCCGATCGCGCCGCCGAGGACATCACCTATTTGCGCTTTGCCTTCAGCGGCGAACTCGGCGCTGCGGTGGCCGGCGCTCACCTGGACACGGGCATCGTGCGCACCCTGTGGCTGAGCCTCGACGAGGTGCGCGCCAGCGTCGATCGCCACCGCAGCCCGCTGGTCTTGCGCTGCATCGAAGACCACCACCGGGGCCAACGTTTCCCGCTGGAGACCATCTACACCGACCCCAGCGTGCTGGCCCATCCCGGAGCCGCGCCCCATGGCTAAGGCGCGCGTGGTCGTCGGCCTGTCCGGCGGCGTCGATTCGGCCGTCAGCGCCTGGCTGCTCAAGCAGCAGGGCTACGAGGTGGTCGGCATCTTCATGAAGAACTGGGAAGACGATGACGACAGCGAGTACTGCTCGTCCAACATCGACTTCGTCGACGCCGCCGCCGTCGCCGATGTGGTGGGCATTGAGATCGAGCACGTCAACTTCGCGGCCGACTACAAAGACCGGGTGTTCGCCGAATTCCTCCGTGAGTACCAAGCCGGGCGCACCCCCAACCCGGACATCCTGTGCAACGCCGAGATCAAGTTCAAGGCCTTTCTGGACCACGCCATGCGACTCGGTGCCGAGAAGATCGCCACCGGGCACTACGCCCGCGTGCGCACCGTCGACGCCCACCGCGGTGTGCCGGTGGATGAAGCCACCGCCAAGTCGCAAGGCACGGCGCTGCGCTACGAGCTGCTCAAGGGGCTGGACCCGAGCAAGGACCAGAGCTACTTCCTGCACCGCCTCAACCAACAACAACTGAGCAAGACCTTGTTCCCGGTCGGCGAGTTGCACAAGACCGAGGTGCGCCGACTGGCGGCCGAGATCGGCTTGCCCAACGCCAAGAAAAAGGATTCGACGGGCATCTGCTTCATCGGCGAGCGACCATTTCGCGACTTCCTCAACCGCTACATCGCCAACCAGCCGGGGCCCATCCGCGACGAGCGCGGCCGCGCCATCGGGCGGCACGTCGGTCTGAGCTTTTACACCCTGGGCCAGCGTCAGGGACTGGGCATCGGCGGCGTCAAGGAGAAAGGCGCGCAGCGCGGCGGTGGCGAACACCAACCTTGGTTTGTGGCCCGCAAAGACCTCGCGACCAACACCTTGTACGCGGTGCAAGGCCACGACCACCCCTGGTTGCTCTCACACCGACTGGCCGCCGACGACCTGAGCTGGTGCGCCGGCGCAGCACCCACGCCCGGGCGCTACGCGGCCAAAACCCGTTACCGTCAAAGCGACGCCGCCTGCGCATTGGCCTATGACGAGGCTGGCGCGTTGCAACTGGCTTTCGACGACGCCCAATGGGCCGTCACACCGGGGCAATCCGCCGTGATCTATGACGGCGAGGTGTGTCTGGGCGGCGGTGTGATTGCCCACGGTAGCTGAGCTTCAAAAAGTCAAACGATTGATGTAAATTGTGGCGAATCCATCGCCACTTTTATATCCATCATGAAACACTGGCTTGCCCTCGGCTTCGCCGCCATGTACATGCTCGCCGGATGCAGCACCACCGGCCTGAAAACCATCGATGAACAGGCCCCCGGGCCGAGTGTGGCCTGCTGCACCAGCCTGCAGACCCTGCCCATTCAACGCGTGCTGGACGAATCGGTCAGCCTCTTTCAGGGCTTTGCGCTGGATCAGTCCAGCCCGCACTACCCCTTTCTGACAGGGCTGGCACCGTTCGCTGTCTTCGAGTTCGGCGACTACCGGCGCAAGTACCTATTGGTCAAGACTTGGGGGCGCCAGCGGGCCACTGGGGATGCCCGGAAACTGGTCTATGTGTTTCCGTCCCCGGTGTTGTTGTTCTATGACCGGGACTGGCAGCGCTTGCCCGCCAAGCTGAGCACGGCCAAGTACTCGGAACAGATGGATCTCGTCGCCTACCAGTACGCCAGCCTTCCCGCCGAGGCCCGCTACGCCGTGCTGACCACCGACGTCTCGCTCAAAGATGAGACCGTGGAGATCGCCGGCTCGCTGCCGGGCACGTCCTACAGTGTCCCGTTCACCTCCGGCGGCTACACCTACCAGCTTCCGATGACGACGCCCCGGGTGCCGGTGCGACGCACGGTGCAGTTCTCGGTCTACGGCAATTTCGCCGTCAACCTGCTCGATGAAATCAACTGGCGCTGGCGCTGACAGCGCCGCCCCGCGCGGTCAGAACGGAATGTCGTCGTCCATGTCGTCGAAGCCGCCCTTGGCCGGGGCCGGGCGCGCGGCAGCAGCAGGCGCTGCGGCGGGGGCCGCCGCCGGACGCTGGGGGCGGCTGTAGCCGCCGTCTTCCCCGCCGCCGCTGGGACCGCCCATGCCTTCGCGGCCACCCAGCAATTGCAGCTCGGTGGCGATGATGTCCACCGTGTTTTTCTCGACGCCCGTGTTCTTGTCGGTGTAAGTGCCGTATTTCAGGCGGCCTTCGACGTAGATGGGGCGGCCTTTCTTGACGTACTCACCCGCGATTTCGGCCAGGCGGTCGTAAAAAGTCACGCGGTGCCACTGGGTGTCTTCGACCATCTCGCCGCTGTTCTTGTCCTTGCGACGCGTGGAGGTGGCGATGGACACATTGGCCACGGCCTGGCCGCTGGGCAAATAGCGCACCTCGGGGTCGCGACCGCAGTTGCCGATGAGAATGACTTTGTTGACCGATGCCATGGGATGTTCCTCCAGTGATGTGCCGCGATTATCGGGGCTGTCGACCCGGCGCCCGCATCGGCCACGCTACCACGAGCCACAGCAGCATCAGCGCAGCGCAGGTCACAAAAAGCCCTTGCGTGCCGTGCTGCTTGACGAGCTGACCCCCCATCCAGCCGCCGCAGAAAAATCCCAGTGACTGCAAGGTGTTGTACACGCCCATGGCACTGCCGCGCGCTGTCGCCGGTGCCAGGCGCGAGACCAGGCTGGGCTGCGTCGCCTCCAGCACGTTAAAGCCACAAAAGAACACGAACAACAACACGCCCAGCGCGCCCACGCTGGGCGCACCCGACGACACCCAGAGCAGCACCACCTGCACCAGCGCAATCAAACCGATGGAGGCCAGGAACACCGCACGCAGGTAGCCGCGCCGCTCCAGCGGAAACAGCACGCCGCCCATGACCACGAACGAGGCCAACACCGCCGGCAGGTAAACGTGCCAGTGGTCTTCCTTGGCCAGGCCGGCCTGCACCAGAAAAGCGGGGATCGCCACCCACATCGCCAGTTGCACGGCGTGCAACACAAACACGCCCAAGTTCAGGCGCAACAAGGCCCCATCGGTGAGCACACGGCGCAGACCGCCTCGCCCCGCGTCCTTGTGCAGGCTTGGCTCGGCCGGCGCGGCCCACACAATGACCGCGATGCCGCCCACCGCCAGCGCAGCCGTCAGCAAAAACAGGCCCGACAGCCCGATCCAACCGGCCAGCCAGGGCGACAGCACCAGCGACACCGCGAACATGAGCCCGATGCTGCTGCCCACCAACGCCATCGCCTTGGTGCGCACCGCGTCGCGCGTGAGGTCGGCCAACAGCGCCGTCACCGCCGCCGACACCGCGCCCGCGCCCTGCAAGGCGCGTCCGATCACCAGTCCGGTCAGCGAATCGGCCAAGCCTGCCCACAAGCTGCCCAGCGCAAACACGGCCAGTCCGAGCGCAATGACGCGCTTGCGGCCAAAGCGGTCCGAGGCCACGCCAAACGGGATTTGCAACACCCCTTGCGTCAGGCCGTAAATGCCCATCGCCAGGCCGATCAGGGCCGGGTCGTCGCCGCCGGGATAGCGGCGCGCTTCCAGGGCGAACACGGGCAAGACCAGGAACAGGCCCAACATGCGCAGCGCAAAGATCAACGCCAGCGTGCCGCTGGCGCGGCGCTCGGTCGGGGTCATGCGGGGGCTGTGGTCGACGCGGGGGTCGGGGGTCAGTTCAATCGTCACGGCGCGCATTGTCCTGCATTCGTGGCGCGGTCCCGGTGCTGCGGGCTATCATGGCCGGTTCTTTACACCCGCGACAAATTTCTGTGAACGCCCCCTCCGACGCCGTCCGCCTCGACCCCCATGAGACACGCCAGAGCACGCCCGCCGGTGCCTATCTGGGCCAGGCGCTGACGCACATCTGCATCCGGGGCGCTCGCACGCACAACCTGCGCAACATCGACCTCGATTTGCCGCGCAACCGACTGGTGGTCATCACCGGCTTGTCGGGCTCGGGCAAATCCAGTCTGGCGTTCGACACCTTGTATGCCGAGGGCCAGCGCCGGTATGTGGAGAGCCTGTCGGCCTATGCGCGGCAGTTTCTGGGGCGGCTGGACAAACCCGATGTCGATCTGATCGAAGGCCTGTCGCCTGCCATCGCCATCGAACAAAAGGCCACCAGCCATAACCCGCGCTCCACTGTGGGCACGGTGACCGAGATCCACGACTACCTGCGCCTGCTGTTTGCCCGCGCCGGCACGCCCTACTGCCCCGACCACGACCTGGCCTTGCAGTCGCAAAGCGTGGCGCAAATGGTGGACGCGGTGCTGAACCTGCCCGAAGGGACGCGCCTGATGCTGCTCGCACCCCTGGCGCGGGACCGCAAGGGCGAGTTCCACGAGGTCTTTGCCGACTTGCAGGCGCAGGGCTTCATCCGCTTTCGCCTCAACGGCACGGTGTTCGAGTTCAACGAGCTGCCGCCGCTGCACAAGAACGAGCGCCACGACATCGACGTGGTGATCGACCGCCTCAAGGTGCGCCGCGATGACAGCGCCGACGCCGAAGGCACAACCCATCTGCGCCAGCGCCTGGCCGAGAGCTTCGAAACCGCCCTGCGATTGGCCGAAGGCCGCGCCCTGGTGGTGGACATCGACAGCGGCACCGAGCACGCCTTCAACGCGCGCTTTGCCTGCCCGCGCTGCAGCTACACCATCGGCGAGCTGGAGCCGCGCCTGTTCTCGTTCAACTCGCCGCTGGGTGCGTGTCCGGCCTGCGACGGACTCGGCCACGAAGACTACTTCGACCCGCAACGCGTGGTCGCCTTCCCCAGCCTGAGCCTGGCCAGCGGCGCCATCAAAGGCTGGGACCGCCGCAACGCGCATTACTTCGGTGTGCTCGAAGCCCTGGCCAAGCACTACGGCTTCTCGCTGGACACGCCGTGGGAAGCGTTGACGGAAGGCGTCCAGCACATCTTGCTGCACGGCTCGGGCGAAGAGGAGATCAAGTTCAGCTACGCGCTGGGCAGCGGCAGCAGCCGCAAGCTCAGCAAGAAGCACCCCTTCGAGGGCATCCTCACCAACATGGCGCGGCGCTGGCGCGAGACCGACTCGGCGGTGGTGCGCGAAGACCTGGCGCGCTACCGCAGCACGCGCCCGTGCGAAACCTGCGCCGGCACGCGCCTGCGCCGCGAGGCGCGCCATGTACGCATCGGCGAGGGCGCGCAAGCGCGCGGCATCTTCGAGGTCAGCCACATCACGCTGGGCGAGGCCTTTGCCTACTTCGCGCACCTGCACCTGCACGGCGCCAAGGCCGAGATCGCCGACAAGGTCGTGCGCGAAATCGTCTCGCGCCTGAAGTTCCTCAACGACGTGGGCCTGAACTACCTCAGCCTGGACCGCAGCGCCGAGACGCTCTCCGGCGGCGAGGCGCAACGCATTCGACTGGCCTCGCAAATCGGCTCGGGCCTAACCGGCGTGATGTATGTGCTCGACGAGCCCAGCATCGGCCTGCACCAGCGCGACAACGACCGCCTCATCGCCACCTTGCAACACCTGCGCGACATTGGCAACTCGGTCATCGTGGTCGAGCACGACGAAGACATGATCCGCGCCGCCGACCACTGCGTGGACATGGGGCCGGGCGCCGGTGTGCACGGCGGGCGCGTGACCGCGCAAGGCACACCCGCTGAAGTCGAGGCCAACCCCGAATCGCTGACCGGGCGCTACCTGGCGGGCACGCTGCGCATCGCGGTGCCCGCCCAACGCCGACCGTTTCTGCGCGTGCCCGCCGACGAACTCAAGGCGCGGCGCGTGCTCGACAAGCAAGCGCCCGAACACCAGCTCATCCGCATCCGGGGCGCGCGCGGCAATAACCTGCGCGGCGTCGATGTGGACATTCCCGTCGGCCTGCTGACCTGCGTCACCGGCGTGTCGGGCTCGGGCAAATCCACCCTCGTCAACGACACCTTGTACGTGGCGGCGGCGCACGCCATCCACCGCGCCCACGACGAGCCGGCGGCGCACGATGAACTACTGGGGCTGGAGCAGTTCGACAAAGTCATCAACGTGGACCAGTCGCCCATTGGTCGCACGCCACGCAGCAACCCGGCCACCTACACCGGCTTGTTCACACCCATCCGCGAACTGCTGGCCGAGGTACCGATGGCGCGCGAGCGCGGCTATGGCCCGGGGCGCTTCAGCTTCAACGTGCCGGCAGGCAGCGGCGGCGGGCGCTGCGAAGCCTGTCAGGGCGACGGCATGGTCAAGGTCGAGATGCACTTCCTGCCCGACGTGTACGTGCCCTGCGACGTGTGCCACGGCCTGCGCTACAACCGCGAGACGCTGGAGGTGCTCTACAAGGGCAAGAACATCGCGCAAATCCTCGACCTCACCGTCGAAGACGCGCTGGCGTTTTTCAGCGCCGTGCCGGCCATCGCGCGCAAGCTGCAAACGCTGCTGGACGTGGGCCTGTCCTACATCCAGCTCGGTCAGTCCGCCACCACGCTCTCGGGCGGCGAGGCGCAGCGCGTCAAGCTCGCGCTGGAACTGTCCAAGCGCGACACCGGGCGCACGCTGTACATCCTGGACGAACCCACCACCGGCTTGCACTTTGCCGACATCGACCTCTTGCTCAAGGTGCTGCACCAGTTGCGCGACGCGGGCAACACCATCGTCGTCATCGAGCACAACCTCGACGTCATCAAGACGGCCGACTGGTTGATCGACATGGGCCCCGAAGGCGGCTCCGGCGGCGGCACCGTGGTGGGCGTGGGCACGCCGGAAGATCTGGCGGCGAACCCGGCGAGCTTTACGGGGCGGTATTTGGGGCGGTTGTTGGGTCGCAGCGAGCAGCCCGCCTAAGGCCTCAGGCCTTCGCCGCCTCCAAGGTCTCCCGCGTCTGCTGCGCCACGCGCCGGGCGGCACTGGCGAAATCGTCGCCGCTGGAGGCGTACAAGATGGCGCGTGACGAGTTGACGATGATGGGACCGGTCACGTCGTTGCCGCGCGTGCGCAAGCCCGCGCGCACGGTGGCCACCGCGTCACCGCCTTGCGCACCGACGCCAGGGATGAGCAGCGGCACGGTGGGCGCGAGTTCGCGCACCCGCTCGATCTCTTTGGGGTAGGTGGCACCCACCACCAGACCGAGGTGGCCGTTGGTGTTCCAGGGGCCTTGCGCAAGGCGGGCCACATGCTCGTACAGCAGCGGCTGGCCCTCGACGGACGCCAGGCGCTGGTTTTGCAAATCGTCGCCGCCGGGGTTGGAGGTGCGGCACAGCAAGAAGGCACCCTTGCCTTCGTACTTGAGGTAAGGCGCGACCGAGTCCCAGCCCATGAAGGGCGAGAGCGTGACCGCGTCGGCGCCGTAGCGATCAAAGGCTTCGAGCGCGTATTGCTCGGCGGTGGAGCCGATGTCGCCGCGCTTGGCGTCGAGGATGACGGGCACTTCGGGCGCAACGCGGCGCATGTGTTCCATCAGGCCTTCGAGCTGGCCCTCGGCGCGGTGCGCGGCAAAGTAGGCGATCTGCGGCTTGAAGGCGATGGCCAGGTCGGCGGTGGCGTCGACGATGGCGGCGCAGAAGTCGTAGATCTTGTTGGCATTGCCCTTGAGCGCGCCGGGAAAGCGCGCTGGCTCGGGGTCCAGCCCCACGCACAGCATCGATTGGTTGCGCCGTCCGGCACCGGCGAGCATGTCAGAGAAGTTCATGCGTTAAATTTTAGGCGCGGCCCATAATGGCCCATTCGCAGTAGAAGGAGACACCCATGACGTCGATCTTTGATCAACACCTGGACGCCAACGCGGCCAACTTTGTGGCCCTCTCACCCGTGAGTTTTGTCGAGCGCAGCGCCGAGGTGTACGGCGATCTGCCCGCGGTCATCCACGGCGCGCGCCGCTACGACTGGCGCACGGTGCGCGAACGCTCGGCGCGACTGGCCGCTGCCCTGCAAGCGGCAGGTGTGCAGCGCGGCAGCACCGTCAGCGTGATGCTGTCGAACACGCCGGAGATGGTCGAGGCGCACTACGCCGTGCCCGCGCTCAACGCGGTGCTCAACACGCTCAACACGCGGCTCGATGCGCACCTGCTGGCCTGGCAGATGAACCATTGCGAGGCCAGCGTGCTCATCACCGACCGCGAGTTCTCGCCCACCATGGCGCAGGCCTTGCAGATGCTCCAGACCGAGTTCGGTCGCCAGCCGCTGGTGATCGATGTCTGCGACAGCGAATACACCGGCCCCGGCGAGCGCGTGGGCACGCAAGAGTACGAAGCCTGGATCGCCGCGCACGCGCCGCTGCGCGAGCTGCACGGCCCGGCCAACGAGTGGGACGCCATCGCGGTGAGCTACACCTCGGGCACCACGGGCGATCCCAAGGGCGTGGTCACACACCACCGGGGCGCGTACCTGAACGCGGTGAACAACGCCGTGGCCTGGAACATGCCCAACTTCCCGCGTTACCTGTGGACGCTGCCCATGTTCCATTGCAACGGCTGGTGCTTTCCGTGGACGGTGGCCATGCTCGGCGGCACGCACGTGTGCCTGCGCCGCGTCGAAGCCCCCGCCATCCTGGGGGCGATGCGCGAGCACGGCGTTGATCACTACTGCGCCGCGCCCATCGTGCACAGCCTGCTGATCGCCGCCCCCGACGAGATGCGCGCGGGCATCGCGCAGTCGGTCAAGGGCATGGTCGCGGGCGCTGCGCCCCCGGCGTCGATGATCGAGGGCATGGCGCGCATTGGCTTTGACCTGACCCATGTGTATGGCCTGACCGAGGTCTACGGCCCCGCGTCGGTGGCGGTCAAGCGCGCGTCGTGGGCCGACGAGTCGCTGTCCGAGCAAACGCGCCTGAATGGTCGCCAGGGCGTGCGCTACCCGATGCAAGAGGGCATGACGGTGATGGACCCACAAACCATGACCGAGGTCCCCGCCGACGGCCAGACCATGGGCGAGATCATGTTCCGGGGCAATGTGGTGATGAAGGGCTATCTGAAAAATCCCAAGGCCAGCGCCGAGGCGTTCGCGGGCGGTTGGTTCCACACGGGCGACCTGGCGGTGCTGGAGCCCGACCGCTACGTGAAGATCAAGGACCGCAGCAAGGACATCATCATCTCCGGCGGCGAAAACATCAGCTCGCTCGAAGTCGAAGACGCGCTGTACCGCCACCCGGCCATCGTCGCCTGCGCCGTGGTCGCCAAGCCCGATGACAAATGGGGCGAGACGCCCGTGGCCTACGTCGAGTTGCGCGAGGGCGCGCAAGTCAGCGCACCGGAATTGATCGCGCATTGCAAGTCGCTGCTGGCGGGCTACAAGGTGCCGCGCGACATCCGCTTCGAGCCGATCCCGAAAACCTCGACCGGCAAGATCCAGAAATTCCAATTGCGCGAGCGCGCGAAAGGCTGAGCCCATGAGCACCGCTGCCGTTGAGAAAACCCAGGACGCCCGGGGCGTCGTGCACCTGCGCCTGAACCGGCCGGATGCCTTCAACGCCTTGTCGCGCGAGGTGATGACCGAGTTGCAGCAGCACCTCGACGCCATCGCGCAAGACGAGCAGGCGCGCGTGGTCGTCATCGCGGCCGCTGGCAAGGCTTTTTGTGCGGGCCACGATTTGCGCGAGATGCGCGCCACGCCCTCGCAAGCGTTTTACGAAGACCTGTTCGGTCAATGCAGCCGCATGATGTTGTCGCTGCAAGCCCTGCCCGTGCCCGTGATCGCGCAGGTGCAAGGCATTGCCACGGCGGCAGGCTGCCAGCTCGTGGCCATGTGCGATCTGGCGGTGGCGGCGAACACCGCGCGCTTTGCCGTCAGTGGCGTCAACCTCGGTTTGTTTTGCGCCACCCCCAGCGTGGCGCTGAGCCGCAACCTCTCGCGCAAGGCGGCGTTCGAGATGCTGGTCACGGGCCAGTTCATCGGCGCCGACGAAGCCCTGACCAAGGGCCTGCTCAACGCGGTGTGCGCGCCCGTAGCGCTGGATGAGACGGTGGCGCACTACGTCGAATCCATCCTGCAAAAGCCGCGCGTCGCCCTGGCCCTGGGCAAGCAGTTGTTCTACCGCCAGTTGGAGCAAGGCATTGCAGCCGCTTACGACAGCGCCGGCCAGACCATGGCCTGCAACATGATGGACGAGACCGCGCTCGAAGGCGTGCAAGCCTTCATCGACAAACGCACGCCGAGCTGGCGCAGCGCATGAGCGAAGGCCGCGCCGGCATGACCGGCTTGTTCACGCGCCAGCATCTGGGCTTGCTGGCCATCCTCACCCTGACCTGGGGCAACAACTGGCCCATGCTCAAGATCGGCGTGACGGGCTATCCGCCGCTGACCTTTCGGCTGCTGAGCATGCTCATCGGGCTGCCGCTGCTGGGGCTGGTGTTGCTGGTGCGGCGCGTGTCGTTTCGCGTGCCACGCCGCGAGTGGCCCGAGCTGTTGGTGCTGACGCTGTTCAACATGCTGATCTGGCACGCGCTCATCATCTTTGCGGTGCAAGACCTGTCGAGCGGGCGCGCCGGCATCATCGGCTACACCATGCCCGTGTTCTCGGCGGTGTTTGGTTTTCTGTGGTTTGGCACGCGGCTGCACCGCTGGGGCTGGCTGGGGTTGCTGTCGGCGGTGTGCGCAGTGTTGCTGTTGCTGTGGCACGAACTGGAACGCATCAGCGGCAAGCCGCTGGGCGTGGCCCTCGGTCTGCTGGCGGCTTGCGCTTGGGGCATTGGCACGCAGTTGACGCGGCACACGCGCATGAGCGTGTCCACCCTGACGTTGAGCTTTTGGTCGACCCTGCTGTGCACGGTGTGGATCAGCGCACTGACGCTGTGGCTCGAACCGTTCCCCTGGACCAACCCGCCGCCCATGAACTGGGTGGCCATCCTCTACAACGCCGTCGGTGTGTTTGTGTTTGCGCAGACCGCGTGGCTGCTGCTGGCCCGCAGCCTGCCGCCACTGGCGTCGACGCTGAGCGTGATGTTCATCCCAGTGCTGGGTGTCTTCAGCGGCGCGTTCTGGCTCGACGAGGTGCTGCACTGGCAAGACCTGGCGGCCGTGGCCCTGATCGTGCTGGCGATTGCCGCCGTGCTGTGGCCGGGGCGACGCGCGTCCTGAGGCTGCGGCCAGGCCGCCCCCGGGCTTGAACGCTCAGTCTGTCGCGCCGCGCCCGCGCAGGTGCGCCATGGCCAGGCACAGATCGGCCCAGGCCTTGGCTTTCTCACCGGGGCTGCGCAGCAAATACGCCGGGTGGTACGTCACCACCACCGGCACACCGCGATACGCATAGACCTTGCCGCGCAGCTTGCCCAACGGCAGCGTGGCCTGCTCGGGCGCGCTCTGGGCCAGCAGTGACTGCACCGCAAAACGGCCCATCGCCAGAATGATCTTGGGCCGCAGCAGTTCGATCTGGCGTTGCAGATAGGGCTCGCACTGCGCCACTTCCTCGGGCTGCGGGTTGCGGTTGCCCGGCGGGCGGCACTTGAGCACGTTGGCGATGTAGACCCCGCCGCCATCGGCCGTGCGCACGCCGTGGCGCGACAGGCCGCAGGCCTTGAGCATGTTGTCGAGCAACTTGCCGGCCTGACCGACAAACGGCTCGCCCTGCAAGTCTTCGTTTTCGCCCGGGGCTTCGCCGACGATCATCCAGTCCACCTGCGGCACCTCGCCCTCGGGCGCGACGGCGCCAACGCCGAACACGGTGCGCTTGCGGGTCTGGCACAGGCCACAGGCCTCACAGCCGGCCACGGCCGCTTGCAAGGCCGCCCAATCCATGCGCTCGATGCCGTCGGGGCGGCGTGACACGACCGGGGTCGCGGCAGGCGGCGTGCTGGGAGGCGGCGATGTGGGTGCCCGCGCCACCGACACCGGGGGCGCTGCGGATGCCGATACCGGCTGCGCTGCTGTGGCCGAGGTGGCCCGTGCGGCCTCTGCGCTGGGCGGCGCATCGGGCGTTTCAGGCCACCACACGCGCACGCCCATCTCGGCGAGCATGGCGCGTTGGCGGGCGTCGAGATCGAGCGTCATCAGAGCCTCACAGCACCAAGGACATGACGACCGCATCTTCGCGGCGGCCATGGTCGGGGTAATAGCCTTTGCGCACGCCCACGCGGCGAAAGCCGTAACGCTCATACACCTGCAAGGCGCGCGCGTTGCTGGCACGCACCTCCAGCCACAGGCAACGCGCCTGGCACTGGCGCGACCACAGCACCAAGGCGTCGAGCATCAGCACGGCGTAGCCTTGGCCCTGGTGTTCGGGCGCGACGGTGATGTTGAGCAGGTGCACCTCGTCCACGCCCTGCATGGCCACGTAGTAACCCACCAGCGTGTCGCCGCCCATCAACGCCTGCACGGCGTAGCCGGCCTGCATCGAGTCGACAAAATTCCCGCGCGACCAGGGGTGGCTGTAAGCGCGCTGCTCGATGTGCATCAGATCGTCGAGCTGCGACGGCTCCAGCACCTGCCAGCGCAGGGCCTCGGTTTGAGCCACGGGCTGCACGGCGCTCATGCACTCACCCGCGCGAGTTCGCGCTCGGCGGTGGTTTGCGCCACCTTGTCGCGCACATACAGCGGCAGGGCCTGCTCGGGCGGCACCGCCTGGCCCAACGCCCAGGCTTGTGGCGCGAGTCGCAGCAGGGCTTGGGCATCGGGCCAAGCCGGCAGACGGGGCGCAGCGGCATGGGGCAACAAGCGCGCGCCGTGCTCCGTCCACGCGTTGCCCGCCAGACAAAAGGCTTGCCCCTGCCAGGCAACGGGGGCTTGCACGGCTTCGGGGGCCAGCAAGGCCGATTCGGCCACGGTGTGCCAGCCGTCGGCGCGGTGCTCATAGGCAGCGACATACACCTGCCCCATGCGGGCGTCATTGACGGCCAGCACGCGCTCGACGCCGGGCTCGGTCGCATGGGCGTGGCGCGCCTGCTCGGCCACCGCCAGCAGCGTGTCGATGGGCAGCACCGGCAAGCCCGCACCCCAAGCCAGGCCCTGGGCCATGGCGCACGCGGTGCGCAAGCCGGTGAACGCGCCGGGTCCGCGCCCCATGACGATGGCGCTCAGATCGCGCCAGCCCAGCCCAGCCTCGTCCATCAGGCGGCGGATGGTGGGCAGTCCGTCGAGCGAGGCCTGCGCGCCGCCTGCACTGCGATGCGACCACACCCGCTCGCCACGGCTGACCGCGATGGCGAGGACGTCGGTGCTGGTGTCGAAAGCAAGCCAGTTCATGGCCGGGATTATCGGCGCTGCCACCCATAATGCCGCCATGCCTCTGACACCTGTTGCCCGCTCGGGCCCGCTGCCCGCACCGCTGCGCCATCGCCCGCATGGGGCACGCTGGCTGGTGGCGGCGTTGATCGCCCTCGGCGCCTGCGAGGGCGCCTTGGCCAGCCCGCCGCGCGCGGCTCGCACCACACCCGCCGCCACCGCACCCACCACGCCGGTGGCCGTCGAGACGGGCCGTCTGCCCACTGAGGTCGAAGCGGCGCTGCAACGCGCCAAAGTGCCGCGCGAGGCGCTCAGCGTGGTGGTCGTCGATGTCACGGGCGGCGCGCCGCGTCTGAGCCTCAACGCCGGCCAAAGCGTGAATCCGGCCTCGCTGATGAAGCTCGTCACCACGCAAGCCGCGCTGGACCTGCTCGGGCCGGCCTTCACCTGGCGCACGCCGGTGTTCGTCGACGGCCCCATCCGCGATGGCGTGCTGCAAGGCAACCTTTACCTCAAGGGCAGCGGCGATCCGCGTCTGACGGTGGAGCGCCTGTGGCTGCTGCTGCGCCGCGTGCAGGGCCTGGGCATCGCGCGCATCCAAGGTGACATCGTGCTCGACCGCAGCGCCTTTGACGTCGCGCCGCGCGACCCCGCCAGCTTCGACGGTGAGGCCTTGCGGCCCTACAACGCTGCACCCGACGCGCTGCTCATCAACTTCAAGTCGCTGCTGCTGAGCTTCACGCCCGAGCGCGGTGGCACGCTCGCGCGCGTGCATGCCGAGCCGCCACTGGCCGGGGTGCAACTGCCGACCACGGTGCCGCTGTCGCGCGAGGCCTGTGAAGATTGGCGCGGCGGCCTGCGCGCCGATTGGTCCGACCCCTTGCGCGTGCGCTTGGGTGGCAGCTACCCAGCGGCGTGCGGCGAGCGCGTCTGGCCCGTGGCCTATGCCGCACCGGCGCACTACGCCGCCCGCGCGGTGGCCGGGCTGTGGCAGCAACTCGGCGGCCAACTCGCGGGCCAGGTGCGCGAGGGCACGGTGCCTGCGGGGCTGACACCGAGCCTGATCCATGAATCGGCGCCGCTGGCCGAGGTGGTGCGCGACATCAACAAGTTCAGCAACAACGTCATGGCGCAGCAGCTCTACCTGAGTCTGAGCGCGCAACGCTTGGGTCAAGGCAGCTTCGAGGCCTCGCGCGAGGTGGTGCAGGCCTGGTGGCGCGAGCGCCTGGGCGACACGCCCCCCGTGCTCGACAACGGCTCGGGCCTGAGCCGCGATGAGCGCATCAGCGCGCAAGCCTTGGCGCGGCTGTTGCAACACGCGTGGGCGCAACCCACCATGCCCGAGTTGATGGCCTCACTGCCGCTGACCGGGCTGGATGGCACGCTCAAACGCAGCCGCGCACAAGCCAGCGCGCATTTGAAAACGGGCAGTCTGCGCGACGTGGCCGGCATCGCCGGCTATGTCGATGGCCCGGGTGCGCGCCGCTGGGTGCTGGTGGCCATCCTTCACCACCCCAATGCCAACGCCGCGCGTGCGGCGCTGGATGGCTTGATCGATTGGACGGGGCAGCAGCCCTGAACGGGCTGTGCGATGCGGAATTGGGCGATGCCGGACCGGGTGGCGCGGATCAGCGCCAGCCGGCGCGGTACATCAACGTGCCGTAGATGTAGTCGGCCAGCAGCACATGGCTGCGCGGGGCCAGACCGAGGTAGTCGGCGAAAGCGTAGGTGGCCCAGTTGGTGTCGGCAGCGGTGGACGCGCAACCCGTGATGGACAAGCTGCCCGAACTTCCCGTGATCGGGGTACCAGGCGCTGCGGTCATCGCGGTGGATGCAAACGTACACGCCGGCGCATTGGGGTTGCTGACGCCGTAGCTGCCGTAGGTGTCCGCACTACCGGTGAGTGCGGTACCTGTGGCCAGGTTGAAGTAGCTTTGAATGTCGGCCAAGAGCACCTTCTGCCCCGTTGCCGTGGCAGGGAAAGTGGCCGCCAACTGCGTGGTCAGCTTGCACTGGAAGGATTTGCAGGTCGTGTTGGCGTCGTAACTGAGCGCCTGAATTTTGACCTTGTCGGTGCGGGTGCTATCGAAGGCCGTGCCGTTGCTTTGGAACTTGTCCAGATTCAAGGCCCACGGCGTGCGCGCCATGTTGATGGGCGACACCAGCAGCACGTATTTCGCACCGCGGTTGGTCAGGCTTTGCACCGCGCCGACCAAGGCATTGATCGTCGCATCCGGAATGGCGTCGTTGCCGGCCAGCGCGTTGTCGTAAATGTCCAGATTGCCCACGGTGATGATGAACAGGTCTTTGGCGTCGATGCTGTAACCCGAGGCCAGGAAGGTGTTGATCTGGGTCACTACATCGGCGACACGCGCATTCGCGGTGGCGTAACTGACGTGGTTGGCGGCGGTCACGCCCGCAGCGGCGTTGGAGGGGCGCAGCACGGCCCCGTAATAAGCGGCCAAACGCGATGCGATGGTGGTGTAGGTTTCCGACGTGCTGGTGTTGCGCACACTGGCTGCCGCTTCGCCGTAGGCGGTTCCAGCACCGGCATTCAAGTCTGTCACCGCACTGGACGCATCGCCAAAGGCGACGACGCGGTGCGGCTGCAAGGGCTCATAGGTCGACCCCGAGCCACAACCCGTCAGTGCCAGCAAACTGGCCAAGCTGCAAACCGCAAACAGTCGGGACAAGAAAGAATGTGTCATGGCAATTCCGTGGTGCAGCGGCTAGTTTAACGATTCGGGCTGGCGGCCCGCGTCAGACGGTCGCGCACGCCGTCCCAGGCATCGCCCGCGGGCGGTGCCTCGACCCAGATTTCCTGCACCTGTCGCGCATCGAAGTCGCGCAGGGTGGCAAACAGTTGGTGCGCGCACGTCGCTGCGTCGTCGGGCATGGGCTGGTGGCAAATGCCACGCGGCAGGGCCTCGGGTGGCGTGCGGCTCCACACCGCCAACGGCGGTGGTGCCTCGTCATCGGTGGCGGCCGCAGCGGGCTTTGGGGCAAGTCCTGGAGGCAGCTTGCGAAGGTGCTCGCGCAATTGCTCCGCGCTGAGCAGACGCACAAGCGCGCGCGGCGCGTAATGCGATTCGAGCGTGCCCGAGGCGCGCGGCGCGGGGCTGGCCGGTGGCGCTGCGGCATCGGGGGCGTGCGGAGCGGGGGCGTGCGCAGTCCCCTCGGCACCGAGCACCGCCACGCCGCAGGCCGCGCCCAATTGAGCCGGGGTCAGCAGACCCGGGCGCAGCAGCACGGGCACGCCCCGGGTGCAATCGACGATGGTGGACTCGATGCCCACCTCACAAGCCCCACCATCGAGCACGGCCAGCGTCGGAAACTCGGCCTGCACATGCGCGGCCGTGGTCGGGCTGACGCGACCAAACAAGTTGGCGCTGGGGGCGGCCACGCCCAAGACCCCGAGCGTGCGCGCCTGGCGCAACACCGCCTGCGCAGCCGGGTGCGAGGGGCAACGCAGGCCCACCGAGTCCTGCCCCCCCGCCGCCACCGCCGCGCGGTCAGCGCGGCGCGGCAGGATGAGCGTCAAGGGCCCAGGCCAGAAGGCCGCCATCAGGCGCTGGGCGAAGTCCGGCACCTCGCGGGCGAACTCGGTCACGTCGGCTGCGGCAGCCACATGCACGATGAGCGGGTGCTCCGCCGGCCGCCCCTTGGCCGCAAAGATGCGTCGCACCGCCGCGTCCTGACCGGCATCGGCGGCCAAGCCGTACACGGTTTCAGTGGGCAGCCCGAGCAAGTCGCCGCGCGCCAACACCTGCGCGGCTTGCACCACATCGGCCGGGGATTGGGCGTCAAGCAGCATGGCGCGTCACACAACCGGCGCCGTCAAAACGGCGCGATGCCCAGGCAGGCCGAGGCCTGCAAGGCGATGCGCCGCGCCGCCTCGGGCGTGTCGGCGGTGATGTTGAGGTGCCCCATCTTGCGACCGGCCCGCGCCTCGTGCTTGCCGTACAGGTGCAAATGCGTGCCCGGCAGCGCCAACACCTGCGCCCAAGGTGGCGCGCATGCGGGGTCGTCGGCTTGCGGGCCACGCCAGATGTCACCGAGCAGGTTGAGCATCCATGCCGCGCTGTGCAGGCGCGGGGCCGCCAACGGCAGGCCCGCCATGCAGCGCACCTGCAATTCAAACTGCGACACATCGCAGGCGTCCTGGCTGTAATGACCGCTGTTGTGCGGGCGCGGCGCGATCTCGTTGACGACCCAGCGGCCGTCTTGCAAGACAAAAAACTCCACGCACAAGACGCCGACATAGCCCAGGCCCTCGGCCACGGCCTGCGCCGCCTCGGTCACCTCGCGCGCCAGCGCCGGCTCGACGTTGCCCGGCCACACCTCGGTCACGGCCAGGATGCCGTCGCGGTGCAAGTTGCGTTGCACGGGCAAATGCACCATGACACCGTCGTGCCCGCGCGCGACGATGACCGAGCACTCGGCCGCCAAGGGCAGGCGTTGCTCCAGCACGCAGGGCACGCGCCCGAGTTCCGCCCAGGCGGCGTTCAGTTCGTCGCGGGTGCCCACACGGACCTGCCCTTTGCCGTCGTAACCGAGTCGCGTGGTCTTGAGGATGCCGGGCAACAGGGTTGCATCGACCGCCGCCAGCGCGGCCTCGCTGTCGATGACGGCATGCGGCGCCACGGCGACGCCGCAGCGCACGAAGTGCGCTTTCTCGGCGGCGCGGTCCTGTGCCACCGCGACCGCCTCGGCACGGGGCGAGACGGGCACATGGCGGGCCAGCTCGGCCAGGGCGGCTGCAGGGACGTTCTCGAATTCGGTGGTGATGGCGTCGCAGCGCCGCGTCAATTCGGCCAGGGCTGGTGCGTCGGTGTAGTCGGCACAGACATGGTGGTGGCTGACCAAACCCGCAGGGCTGCTGCGGTCGGGGTCGAGCACCACGGTCTGATAGCCCATGCGCTGGGCCTCGTGCACGAACATGCGTCCGAGCTGGCCGCCGCCGAGCACACCCAACGTGGCGCCGGGCAACAACAGGGTTTTCACAGCGGGGGCAGGGTCATCTGGCGCGCCACCTCGGTCTGACGGGCGCGGAAATCGTTCAGGCGTTGCAGCAAGGCGGCGTCGCCGCTGGCGAGCAAGGCGACCGCAAACAACGCCGCGTTGGCCGCACCGGCCGCACCAATCGCGAAGGTGGCGACCGGAATGCCCTTGGGCATTTGCACGATGCTGTGCAAGGAATCCACGCCTTGCAAATGCTTGCTCGCCACCGGCACACCCAGCACCGGCACCGGGGTCTTGGCCGCGAGCATGCCGGGCAAGTGCGCTGCGCCGCCCGCACCCGCGATGATGGCGCGCAGGCCGCGCGCCTGTGCCGCTTCGGCGTAAGCGAACATGTCGTCGGGCATGCGGTGCGCTGAGACGACACGCGACTCAAAGGGGATGGCAAATTCCTGGAGAATCTGGGCTGCGTGCTGCATGGTGTCCCAATCGGAGTTGGAACCCATGACGACGCCGACAAGGCACTGGCTCATGGCAATCGGGGCGCGGGGGCCGGTTGAATGCAAAACAGAATTTTAAAGGTGGCCTCTCTCCATGATCGATGTGACGATGCAAAACTTTGAAGCCGAGGTGATCGAGGCTTCCATGACCACGCCGGTGCTGGTGGACTTCTGGGCCCCGTGGTGTGGGCCGTGCAAGTCGCTCGGTCCGGTGCTGGAAAAACTCGAAGTCGATTACGGCGGGCGCTTCAAGCTGGTCAAGATCAACTCCGACGACGAGCAGCAACTGGCCGGGGCCTTTGGCATCCGCAGCATCCCGACCTGCATCCTGCTGATGGGCGGCCGCCCGGTGGACGGCTTCATGGGCGCGCAGCCCGAAGGCCAGGTGCGGCAATTCCTCGACAAACACCTGCCCTCCGAAGGCGAGCTGGCGGCGCAGGCCGACACCGACGAAGCCGAGGCCCTGATGGCCGAGGGCGACACCGACGCCGCGCTCGACAAGTTGCGCGACGCGCTGGCCGCCGCGCCGGACAACGACGATGCGCGTTTTGACCTCATCCAATTGCTGGTCACGCTGGGCGAACTCGACGAGGCCGAGGCCGCGCTGGCCCCGGCGCTGGCGCGCATCCCGCGCCCGCTGCGCTTTGAAGCCCTGCACCATTGGCTGCAAGCCCTGCGCTTTGCCACCACCGATGAGCGCGCCCAGTGGACGCTGGCGCAGTTTGACGAGCGCATCGCCCAGAACAAGCGCGACTTCGACACGCGCCTGGCCAAAGCCCGTCTGCTGCTGGCCGCCGGCCAAATGGAGGCCGCGATGGACGAGTTGCTGGAGATCGTGATGCGCGACAAGACCTGGAGCGACGACATCGCGCGCAAGACCTACGTCGCCATCCTGGAGCTGCTCACACCGCCCGCCCCCAAGAACAACGATGCCGCCCTGGGCAAAACCGCAGGCGGCATCGAACTCACGGGCAAAGGGGCCTTGCAACAAGACCCGCAGGCCGAGCTGGTGTCGCGTTATCGGCGCAAGCTCAGCATGGCGCTGAACTGAATCAGGCCTTCAAGCGTTCCCAGGCCTCGCGGTATTTGGCCGCCGTCTGGGCAATCACCTCGGCGGGCAGATGCGGCGCGGGCGCCGTCTTGTCCCACCGCTTGCCGCCGACTTGCGCGCTGGAGAGCCAGTCGCGCAGGAACTGCTTGTCAAAACTCGGCGGGTTGCTGCCCACTTGGTATTGATCCGCGGGCCAGTAGCGCGACGAATCCGGCGTGAGCACCTCGTCCATCAGCACCAAGGTGCCGTCGGCGTCGAGGCCGAACTCGAACTTGGTGTCGGCGATCAGGATGCCCTTCTTCGCCGCGATGTCGCGCGCCGCGCTGTAGAGCCTGATGCTCACGTCGCGGATGCGCGCGGCCAAGTCGGGGCCGATCATTTCAACCACGCGCTCGTAGGTGATGTTCTCGTCGTGCTCCCCCACCGCGGCCTTGGCCGCTGGCGTGAAGATGGGCGCGGGCAATTCACTCGCGTTGCGCAGGCCCTCGGGCAGCGGCACGCCGCAGACGGCGCGGTGGCGCTGGTATTCCTCCCAGCCGCTGCCGGCAAGGTAACCGCGCACCACGGCCTCAACCGGGATGGGCTTGAGGCGCTGGACCAGCATGGCACGACCCCGCACCTGCGCCACCTCGGCGGGTGTGACCACGCTCTCGGGCGCGTCACCCGTGAGGTGGTTCGGGCAAATGTGGCCGAGTTGGTCGAACCAGAACAAGGCCATCTGGGTCAGCAACTCGCCCTTGCCCGGGATCGGCTCGCCCATGATCACGTCGTAAGCGCTGATGCGGTCCGACGCGACCATCAGGATGCGGTCGTCACCGACCGCGTAGTTGTCACGCACCTTGCCGCGCGCGAGCAGCGGCAGCGAGGCGATGTGGGAGGTGTGCAGCGCGGCGCTCACGGAGGACGCAGCCACGATCAGTTCACGACCTGGGCCAAGCTGCCCTGGGCATAGCGCGAGGCCATGACCGACAGCGTGGCACCCTTGATCTTGCTGCCCTGACCTTCGCAACCGAACTCCAGGTAGCGCTGCTGGCACACCGCCTTGGCGGCTTCGCGCGCAGGCTTGAGCCATTCGCGGGCATCGAACTTGTCCGGGTTCTCGGCCAGGAATCGGCGCACGGCACCGGTCATGGCCAGGCGGATGTCGGTGTCGATGTTGATCTTGCGCACACCGTGTTTGATGGCTTCCTGGATCTCGGCCACGGGCACGCCGTAGGTTTCCTTCATCTTGCCGCCGTACTGGTTGATGATGGCCAGCAGTTCCTGCGGCACGCTCGATGAGCCGTGCATCACCAGATGCGTGTTGGGGATGCGGGCGTGGATTTCCTTCACGCGGCTGATGGCCAGCACGTCGCCGGTGGGCGGGCGGGTGAATTTGTAGGCCCCGTGGCTGGTACCGATGGCAATGGCCAGCGCGTCGAGCTGCGTGGCCTTGACGAACTGCGCCGCCTCTTCCGGGTCGGTCAGCATCTGGCTGTGGTCGAGTTTGCCCACGGCACCGATGCCGTCTTCTTCGCCCGCCTCGCCGGTTTCGAGCGAACCCAGGCAGCCGAGTTCACCCTCAACGGTCACGCCCACTTGGTGGGCCATGTCCACCACCTTGCGCGTCACGTCGACGTTGTAGTCGAAGGAGGCCGGGGTCTTGCCGTCTTCCATCAGCGAGCCGTCCATCATGACCGAGCCAAAGCCCAGGTCGATGGCACCGGCACAGATCTTGGGGCTGGTGCCGTGGTCCTGGTGCATCACCAGCGGGATGTGCGGGTAGGCCTCGGTGGCGGCCTGGATGAGGTGTTTGATGAAGCTCTCGCCCGCGTACTTGCGCGCACCCGCGCTGGCTTGCAGGATGACCGGCGCGCCGACTTCCTCGGCGGCCGCCATCACGGCTTGCACCTGCTCCAGGTTGTTGACGTTGAAAGCGGGAATGCCGTAGCCGTGGTCGGCGGCGTGATCCAGCAGTTCGCGCATCGAGACGAGGGGCATGGTGTGTTTCCTTGAGACGTTGAATGACTGGGCGAAATTTTAAGACGCCCGTCTTGCAGGACCTGACCTGGCGCAGGCCCAAGCGAGAGGCCCGTGCGAACCGGCCCGCGGGTGCAGGGCCAGGGCCTTATTCGGCCCGGCAGATCTTGAGCATGTTGGTGCCGCCGGGCGAGCCCATGGGCTCGCCACAGGTGATGGCATAGACATCGCCGCGCTGCATGATGCCGCGCTCCTGGAGGTGCCGTTCGGCCTGCGACAAGGCGGTGTCGCGATCGTGGCTGGTGTCCATGAGCAGGGGGCGCACGTTGCGGTACAGCGCCATCTTGCGCTGCGAGGCCACCTTGGTGGTGAGCGCGTAGATGGGGATGTGGATGCGATGGCGACTCATCCACAGCGCGGTCGAGCCCGACTCGGTCAGCGCCACGATGGCCTTGGCCCCCAGGTGGTGTGCGGTGAACAGCGCGCCCATGGCGATGGTCTGGTCGATGCGGTTGAAGGTCTGGCCGGTGAAGTCGCCGTCGAGCTCCACCACTTCGGCGGTCTCGGCGGCGGTGCAGATGTTGGCCATCTCTTCCACCGTCTCCAGCGGGTATTTGCCGGCGGCGGTTTCGGCGCTGAGCATGACCGCATCGGTGCCGTCGAGCACGGCGTTGGCCACATCACTGACCTCGGCGCGGGTGGGCACGGGGTTGGTGATCATGCTCTCCATCATCTGCGTGGCGGTGATGACCACCTTGTCCATGTTGCGGGCCATGCGGATCATGCGTTTTTGCAGCGCGGGCACGGCGGCGTTGCCCACTTCCACGGCCAAGTCACCGCGCGCGACCATGATGCCGTCGCTGGCCCGCAGGATTTCCTCCAGACGCGGGATGGCCTCGGCGCGTTCGATCTTGGCGATGAGACCCGGTTTGTGGCGGAATTCGGCACCGGCCACATTGGCGAGTTGACGGGCCATTTCCATGTCGGTGGCGTTCTTCGGGAAACTGACCGCCAGGTAATCGGCCTGAAAGCTCATGGCGGTCTTGATGTCCTCCATGTCCTTGCCCGTCAGGGCTGGCGCGGTCAGACCGCCGCCTTGCTTGTTGATGCCCTTGTTGTTGGACAGCTCGCCGCCGATCTTCACCGTGGTGTGCACTTGCTCACCGTAGACGCCATCGACCGTCAGGACGATCAGGCCGTCGTTGAGCAACAAGACATCGCCGGGTTTGACGTCGCGCGGCAGTTCCTTGTAGTCCAGACCCACGCCGTCGAGGTCACCGGGCTCGTTGCGCGAGGCGTCCAGGATGAACTTGGCGCCGTTCTCCAGCATCACCTTGCCGTCGGCGAACTTGCCGACGCGGATCTTGGGGCCCTGCAAGTCGGCCATGATCGCCACCTCGCGGCCGGCGCGCTGCGCAGCCTCGCGCACCAGACGGGCACGGTCGATGTGGTCCTGGGCCTTGCCGTGGCTGAAGTTCAGGCGCACCACATTGACCCCGGCGCGGATCATTTGTTCCAGCAGGTCCGGGTCGCTGGACGCCGGGCCGAGGGTGGCAACGATCTTGGTGGCACGCAAGCTGGACATGTCGGTTTCTCCTGAAGACGCTTGGATTCTGACACGCGCCCCCAATACCCGGCTCGACGCCGCCGAGTCGGCCAAAAAGCGACAGAACTGTCTTGAACAACCGGCTTTGGTTGCGATTTTGTGGGTAATGCCGAAATGGAAAGACCTTTGTCAGCTCAGACATCCGATAATGCCGGGCTAGGTTGACGTAGGTCAGGCCCTGCCCCCAGGGGCCGACCCACAATGCGACCCCGGTCCCCAAGTTGTGTCCATGGGGGACCGCGACTGATTGAGTATCGAAACCATGACCCAACCCACCCCCCTTCTTCCCGGCGAGCCGATGCCGCATCGCAAGATCATGCGCGAATGGCTCATCCCCCTGGCCGAGCGCACCACCGCGCGCGCCATCGTGCTGCTGATCGTCGACTACATCCTGTGGGCCGCCCTGCTGGCCGGCACCGTGGTGTTCGACGCCTGGTGGGCCAAGCTGCTGTGCGGCCTGAGTGCCGGTTTCGTCATCGGCCGCCTGTTCATCATCGGCCACGACGCCTGCCACCAAAGCCTGACGCCGCACCGCGAGCTCAACAAATGGCTGGGCCGCATCGCTTTCCTCCCCTCGGTCACGCCTTACAGCCTGTGGGACATCGGGCACAACGTGGTGCACCACGGCTACACCAACCTCAAGGGTTTTGACTTCGTCTGGGCCCCCTACACCGCCGAAGAATTCGCGGCGCTCACGCCCATGCAGCGCCTGCTCGACCGCATCTACCGCAGCGGCTGGGCCCCGGGCCTGTACTACCTGGTCGAGATCTGGTGGAAAAAAATGTTCTTCCCCAACGCCAAGAACATGCCCACCCGCCGCCCCATCTTCATTCAGGACAACCTGCTGGTGAGCGCCTTTGGCGTGCTGTGGATCGCTGCCATGGTCGCCGGCGCCCTCGCTGCCGAGCAGTCGGTGGCCTTGGTGCTGCTGATGGGCGTGGTGGTGCCGTTCTTCTTCTGGGTCTCGATGATCGGTTTCGTGGTCTATGTGCACCACACGCATGTCAAGGTGTCTTGGCACGATGACCGCACCGCCTGGTCCAAGGCCCAGCCCTTTGTCTCGACCACGGTGCACCTGACGTTCGGGATGAACTTTGGGGCCATGGTGCACCACATCATGGAGCACACCGCCCACCACCTGGACATGAGCATCCCGCTGTACAAGCTCAAGCAAGCCCAGGCCAAACTGGAAGAGCTGCTGCCCGGGCGCATCGTGATTCAGCCGTTCTCGTGGAAGTGGTATTTCGAGACCGCACGCGCTTGCAAGCTGTACGACTTCCAGCGCCGTTGCTGGACCGACTACGCCGGTCGCGCCACCAGCCAAGCGGCTCCTGCTGCCGCCTGACCCAGCGCACCCCCAAGCGTGACACACAAGGCCCTGCACTGCAGGGCCTTTTTCATGGGCGCATCGGCATCACGCCCTGGCCCAGGCCCATGCACCAGCCGTCGGGGCTACGGCTGCAGGCTGCAAGCACTCACAACCACACGAAGCACGCACCAGCCACCAGCGTTGGCACCGTGGCGGCCAAGGCCAACGCCCCAGCCCCCACCGCCTGATCGGCAAAACCCTCGCGCACCAGTGCCACACCCGCTGGGTTGGGCGCATTGGCGATCACCGTCAACCCCCCGCCGGCCACAGCCCCCGCGACCAGCATGTACTGGGCCTGCGGGCTCAGGCCGTCGATGAGCGAGCCCAGGTAGGTGAGCGCAGCGTTGTCGGTGAACGCCGTCAACACCAAAGCCCCGGCGAACAACTCTTCGGGGGCACGCCCCGTGAGCAGGGGCTGCAACCACCAGGACTGCAGGCCGCCCAGGATCACCAAGCCCGCGAGGAAGAAGCCCACCAACGCCGCCTGGCGCAGGATGAGCGGCGACTGGTACGGCGCATAGGCCTGCACAAAGCCCATGAAGAGCAACAGCACACCCAGGAACACCACCGGGTGGTGCGCGGTGGCGATCACCGCCGACAAGGCCAACAGGTGCACGCCCACCATCCAGGCGGGCGCGCGCAAGACGGGCGCATCCGACATCGGCGGCGGCTCGGTCTCGGTCAGGTGGGCGCGCAAGCCCCACACCAACAGCGTGGCGTTGATGAGCACGGCCAGCGTCGCCTTCCAGCCAAACTGGGCGAGCATGAAAGCGTTGTCCCAACCCCAGGGCTTGGCCACCATCAACACCGGCGGCGCGGCAAAGGCGGTCAGGGTGCCGCCGACCGAGACATTGACCAGCAAGGTGCCCAGCAACAGGTACTTCCAGCGCTGCGGCAGGGACGGGGCTTGAAACACCGGCACCAACATCAAAGCCGCCAGGGTCATGGCCGCGGGCTCGGTGATGAGCGAACCCGCCAAGGGCACCAGGCTCAGGCACAGCCAGACCCGCGCCAGCGCATCGGGCAGGGGCAAGCGTCGGGCCAGCATCGATACGCTGTCTTGCACCAGTTGCAAGATGGGGCGCGACGCGGCCACGACCATGATGGCGAACACAAACAGCGGCTCGGTGTAGTTGCGCGATTCGGCGTAGGCGATGGCGGCATCGGCATCAATCCAGACCACCATCAGCGCCAGCAACACCGCCGCCCAGAAACCAAACACCACCTCGACTTCACCGAGCCAATGCAGCAACCCGGCATGCGCCGGCCAGCGGTGCGCCAGGCGTTCAAACCAGCCGGTGCAAAAGGTGTGCACCAGAGCCAGCACAAAGACGGCGCTGGCGAGGTGATGGAATTCGAAGTTGGACATGGGACCGATTGCAACCGAATCGGCCCCGCCCTGCTGCGACGGCCTTAGCCAGCCGCACGCCGTGTGAGGATTTCAAAGGCGGGCAGGGTCTTGCCCTCCAGCACTTCGAGGAAGGCGCCGCCGCCGGTGGAGATGTAGCCCACCTGCGGCTCGATGCCGTACTTGGCAATCGCCGCCAGCGTGTCGCCGCCGCCTGCGATGCTGAAAGCACTGGACTCGGCGATGGCCTGGGCGATTTGTTTCGTGCCGTTGGCGAAGGCGTCGAACTCGAACACACCCACCGGGCCGTTCCAGACGATGGTGCCCGCCGCCTTGAGCTGCGCCGCCAGCCGGACCGCGGTCTCGGGGCCAATGTCCAGGATCAGGTCGTCGTCCGCCACCTCGGTGGCTTGCTTCACCGTGGCCGTGGCCGTGGCGCTGAACTCTTTGGCCACCACCACGTCGGTGGGGATGGGCACTTCGGCACCGCGCGCCTTCATGGCCTCGATCACCGTCTTGGCCTCGTTCACCAAGTCGGCTTCGGCCAAGCTCTTGCCGATCTTCAGACCGGCTGCCAGCATGAAGGTGTTGGCAATGCCGCCGCCAACGATGAGCTGGTCCACGTTCTTGGCCAGGCTTTGCAAGATGGTGAGCTTGGTGCTGACCTTGGAGCCCGCCACGATGGCCGCCAGCGGGCGCTTGGGGTTGGCCAGGGCCTTGCTGATGGCGTCGATCTCAGCCGCCAGCAACGGTCCCGCACAGGCGATGGGCGCGAACTGCGCGATGCCGTAGGTCGTGCCCTCGGCGCGGTGCGCGGTGCCAAAGGCGTCGTGCACAAAGATGTCGCACAGCGCGGCCATCTTGCGGGCCAGGTCTTCGTTGTTTTTCTTCTCCCCCTTGTTGACGCGGCAGTTCTCCAGTAGCACCACCTGGCCGGGCGCGACGGTCACGCCGTCGACCCAGTTGGCGATCAGCGGGACTTCGCGGCCCAGCAGTTCACCGAGGCGCTGCGCCACCGGCGCCAGCGAATCTTCCGGCTTGAACTCGCCCTCGGTCGGACGCCCCAGGTGCGAGGTCACCATCACCGCTGCGCCGGCGTCGAGCGCCATGCGAATGCAAGGCACGGACGCGCGAATGCGCGTGTCTTCGGTGATGCGGCCGGCATCGTCTTGCGGTACGTTGAGGTCGGCACGGATGAACACACGTTGGCCTTTGGCTTTGCCGCTGGCACACAGATCGGAGAAACGGATGACTTGCATGGTGGATGGATGGCTGAAATGAAACTCGGACGATTTTAAAAGTGACGCATGGCCCTCAGGCGACAGCGACGGCGCGAGCGGCTGGTTACAGTGGCGCGCCTCAACACATGCCACGCCCACGCTGGTGCGGCGCGGCCCTTCCACCAGGAGACCTCTGATGAAACTCGTTCGCTACGGCGCCCCCGGCAAGGAAAGACCGGGCCTCATCGACGCCAACGGCCAATTGCGCGACCTGAGCAAAATCATCCCCGACCTCGGGCCGGCGCAACTCAACGACAAAACCCTGGCCAAGCTCGCGCGCCTGAAAACCGCCGGCCTGCCGCTGGTCAAAGGCAAACCCCGTCTGGGCTGCCCCATCGCTCAGGTCGGCAAGTTCATCGGCATTGGCCTGAACTACGCCGACCACGCCGCCGAAGCCGGCATGCCGATCCCGAAAGAGCCCATCGTCTTCATGAAGGCACCCTCCTCCATCCAAGGGCCCGACGACGACGTGATGCTGCCCAAGGGTTCGGTCAAGAGCGACTGGGAGGTGGAGCTGGGCGTGGTGATCGGCACGACCGCGCGCCACGTGTCGCAAAAGGACGCCTTGCATCACGTGGCCGGTTACTGCGTGGTCAACGATGTGAGCGAGCGCGAGTACCAGATCGAGCGCGGCGGCACCTGGGACAAGGGCAAGGGCTGCGACACCTTCGGCCCCATCGGCCCCTGGCTGGTGACGCGCGACGAGGTGCCGAACCCACAAAAACTGCACCTGTGGCTGGACCTGAACGGCCAGCGCATGCAAGACGGTTCGACGAAGACGATGATTTTTGGCGTGGCCAAGCTGGTGAGTTATGTGAGCCAGTTCATGACGCTGATGCCGGGCGACGTGATCACCACGGGCACGCCGCCCGGGGTGGGCATGGGCGTGAAGAAGAACGGCCAGCCGGCACCGGTGTATCTGCGCCGTGGCGATGTGATGCATCTGGGCATCGAGGGACTGGGGACGCAGACGCAGAAGGTGGTGGCGTTCAAAAAATAAACGCTGCATCTGAAGAACCGGGCCATTTGTGGGCCATTCTGCTGCAGGGATCACTCGGCGTGGGGGCTGACGTTCTCTTGGGGCGCGAAAAGCTCGGAGGCGTGTGGGTGGCGGGGAGTGGGGCAGGGGCAGGGCCTCATACTCGCTGCGCTCGCCGAAATCGGCCCAACCCCTGCCCCACTCCCCGCTTGGGAAGCGATTGGCATGCGCGCAGATCCAACCGTGTTTCTGATGGCCTGCTGACCTGAGGGCGCGCGCGCCCTCACTCGCCGTTGGCGCTCACACCTTCATCTGCCGTGGGCTTGAGGGCGCTGTGTGTGGCCGATTTCGGCGAGCGCAGCGAGTATGAGGCCATGCACAGCGCCCTCAGGCCCGCGGCGGATGTGCACGAAACTCAGAGCACCCAACTCAACCGCGCCCCACAAACGGCATCTGCGTGGCCATCACGGTGGTGAACAGGATGTTGGCCGACAAAGGCAAGCGCACCATGGTCATGAAGGTGTCGACCACCGCCTGCATGTCCATGCGGGCCTCCGGGCGCACCGAGCCGTCGGCTTGCAAGATGCCCGCCGCCATTTTTTCGGTCATGTCGCTCGCCACGTTGCCAATGTCGATCTGCCCCACCGCGATGTCGTGGGCGCGGCCATCGAGGTTGGCGGCCTTGGTCAGGCCGGTGATGGCGTGCTTGGTGGTGGTGTAACCAATCGAGCCCGGGCGCGGCGCGTGCGCCGAGATCGAGCCGTTGTTGATGATGCGCCCACCGCGCGGTGTTTGCGTCTGCATCTGGCGAAAGGCGTGCGACAGGCAATAAAACGCGCCGTTGAGGTTGACGTCCACCGAGCGCCGCCAGTCCTCGCCCTTCAAGTCGCCGGGCAAGCAGTGCGGCAGAAACACGCCCGCGTTGTTGAACAACAAATCCAAGCGCCCGAAGTGGCCGACGACCGTTTGGAACATCCGCGCCACGTCTTCTTCGTTCGACACATCGGCGGCGACGGCCAACGCGCCCGCGCTGCCCGACTGGGTGGCCACTTGCTGCAAGGCTTCAAGGCGACGCCCGACCAAAGCCACTTGCCAGCCTTCGGCCAGCAGCGCCAAGGCGCAGGCTTTGCCAATGCCGGAACCGGCGCCGGTGACGATGGCGGTCTTGCTCATGGGGTGTTCTCCTTCGAAGGTCGGTGAGCCGGGAGTCTAGGGCCAATGCGCGCGCCCGGTCTGTCACGCCCGAGCCGCTAAAGTCACCCCATGAGCACCTTCACCCAAACCATTTTGTTCACCGACACCGATGGCCGCGCGCGCTTTCGGCAAGAAACCCTGGCACTCACCGAGGGCAAGCCGCAGGCGCGGCTGTCTCCGCTGATGCCCAGCGGCGGTTATCAGTTGCGGCGCAGCCCGGTGGGTTTTCGCAGCGACTTCCATTGCACCGAGCATCCGCAGTGGCTGTTCGTGCTGGAGGGGCAGATGGAGATCGGCCTGCAAGACGGCAGCTCGCGCATCTTCGGGCCGGGGCAGCATTTCTATTCGGCCGACGTGTTGCCGGCGGGCGCGACGTTCGACCCGACCGTGCACGGGCATTGGAGCCGTCAGGTCGGCCCCGACGAGCTGGTCACGCTGTTCGTGCGCACGGCCTGAGCGCCGTTGGGGCTCGGCTCACCAGCCCCAGCCGATGTGCAGGGGCAAGTACACCGCCATGCCAAAGACGATGGTCTGCAACACGTCGCGGCGCCAGTAGTACACGGCCACGCCCACGGCCGCCGCCCACAGGCGCGCATTGTCCAGGCCGGTCACGAGTTCGCCCTGGCTCATCACCAGTTCGGGCACCACCACCGCCGACAACGCGGCCATGGGCGCGTATTGCAGGCCGCGCTGGGCCCAGTGCGGCAGCGGCCAGTCGCGGTCGGAAATGAAAAAGAAGCTGCGCGCGATCACCGTCACCAGCGACAGGCCGACGATGACCCCAATGTCCAACCGTCGGTC